>Ga0307486_1000057_pt1 | contig 129464 bp, 124 predicted proteins | sample CBIW02metaG_FD_203663 | JGI IMG/M metagenome (GOLD analysis project Ga0307486, IMG submission 203663) | Sea-ice brine microbial communities from Beaufort Sea near Barrow, Alaska, United States - CBIW 0.2 | ecosystem: Environmental > Aquatic > Marine > Coastal | place: USA: Alaska | collected...
AATACCTGCAATTATACCTCAATGAGTTCGTTTACAAGTTAAATAGACGATATTTTGGGGACAAAATATTTGACAGGTTAGTCATAGCAAGCATTACAGCAAGTGGACATTAAACGGATATACAAATCTTAGATTAACTTTAATTCAATATAAATGAAATCAATAAAAATTTTAGGTTTGGCTTTGGCCGCGGCTGCATTTGTTTCTTGTGCAAACGAGGCGAGTTTGCAGGAATATTATGTAGAAAATCAGCAAGATAATAAATTTATCGCATTGGACGTGCCTACCAGTATGTTCGCGAATACTGAAGAGCTAGATGAAAATCAAAAAGAAACCCTGGAAAGTGTGAAGAAAATAAATGTTCTGGCTTTACCGGTAAAAGATAGCAAAGAAGAGTATGAGACCGAAAAAGCAAAACTAAGCAGTATTTTCCAGGATGAAAAGTATCAGCTCTTAATGAAATATGGCTCAAACGATCGCAGAGCGGAAATCTATTTTACAGGAGATGAGGATGCGATAGATGAAATTATTGTGTACGGTTATGACGACACCAAAGGAGTTGGAGTAGCCCGCGTTTTAGGGGAAGATATGAATCCGCAGAAATTAATGGAATTAATGAAATCCCTGGATAAAGGTGATTTAGATGCAAACGGTCTTAAGGGAATTACAGGAATGTTTAAAACCGAATTAGTAAAATAGTTTTCCGATTCATACCTCATGGGCTTGCCCCGAGGTTCTTGATTTAGTTGATTGGAGAGGTTGTTTGAAAGTGAACGTCAATCTGAACTTGTTTCAGATTCTAAGTTGTTAGACCCTGGAACGAGTTCACGGTGACGAATCTCCGCCAAAAACAACCTCTTTTTTCTTTAAATCCCTGTATAATTCTGTGGAGTTATTTTTTTAAGTTCTTCTTTTACTCCTTCAGAAACATCTAAGGTTTCAATAAAATCTGCGATGCTTTTTTTATTGATTTTCTCGTTGGTTCGGGTAAGACCTTTCAGAGCTTCATAAGGGTTCTTAAAACCTTCCCGGCGCAAAATTGTCTGAATTGCCTCGGCAACTACCGCCCAATTCGCTTCCAGATCTTCATTCAGCTTTTCTTCATTCAACAATAATTTATCCAGGCCTTTTAAAGTGCTTTTAAAAGCGATACTGGTATGACCCATAGGCACTCCAATATTTCTTAGCACCGTACTATCTGTAAGGTCTCGCTGCAGTCGGCTAAGTGGTAATTTTGCTGAAAGATGTTCAAAAATAGCATTGGCAATTCCCAAATTTCCTTCGCTGTTTTCAAAATCTATAGGATTCACTTTGTGAGGCATTGCCGAAGAACCTATTTCACCTTCTTTTATCTTCTGCTTAAAATAATCCATAGAAACATAGGTCCAGATATCACGATCTAAATCTATTAAAATGGTATTTATTCTCTTTAACCCATCAAATAGAGCGGCCATATGATCGTAATGCTCAATTTGAGTTGTTGGAAAAGAATGGTGTAATTCAAGTTTTTTCTGAACAAAATTAGTCCCAAATTCTTTCCAGTCGGTATTTGGATAAGCTACTTTATGCGCATTGAAATTTCCAGTGGCCCCACCGAATTTCGCTGCGTGAGGAACTTTATTTAAAAGGTCGAGCTGAGATTCTAAACGAGTGATAAAAACTTCTATTTCCTTTCCCAGGCGGGTAGGGGAAGCCGGTTGCCCGTGCGTTCTGGCCAGCAAAGGTACGTTGGCCCAATCTTGAGAAAGTTGGGTTAGTTTTGCGATAATTTGTTCTATTTCCGGAATATATTCGGCTTCAATCGCATCTTTTAAACTTAAGGGAACTGCCGTATTATTAATATCCTGGGAAGTCAGGCCAAAGTGAATAAACTCTTTATGAGCTTCCAGTCCTAATTCATCAAACTTATTCTTTAAAAAATATTCTACGGCTTTTACATCGTGATTGGTGGTTTTTTCAATCTCTTTCACCGCCTGGGCATCAATCGTAGTAAAGTTTTCATAAATAGCTCGCAAATCACTAAAAACCAAATGATCTACATCTTTAAGTTGAGGTAGTGGCAATTCGCAAAGCGCAATAAAATATTCAACTTCAACCTTTACACGATACCTTATTAGAGCTTCTTCACTAAAATAAGCTGAAAGTTGTTTGGTTTTGGAATGATATCTTCCATCTATAGGGGAAATGGCGGTTAGCGGTGTCATGTATTTGATTTAGAAATTAAAAGCCGTAAAGATACTGCTTCCAAATAATCTTTAAAACCGCAGCGGCATTTCTTTTCGCTTATTACTTATAAATAATTTATGCGGAATTCATTAGATCCCGCACGAGTTTTGGAACTCCCACTGAAGCTTTTTCTGCAATAATATGCAAATTCCCTTTTTCTGAAATATTTGGTTTCGGATCTATAAAATAAATAGGGGTTTCTTTAGGAGTAAAATCTACCAGGCCTGCTGCGGGATAAACCTGCATGGAAGTTCCTATAATAATGAGTATTTCGGCGTCAGTAACAATTTCCATAGCTTTCTCAAACATGGGTACGGCTTCACCAAACCAAACTACATGAGGCCTAAGCTGATGGTTAAATTCGCAGAAATCGCCGGGTTTAATATCTTGTTTCCAATCCATTACCAGTTTTTCATTAAAAGTGCTTCTTGCTTTTAATAATTCGCCGTGCAAATGGGTAACTTTTGTACTTCCCGCTCTTTCGTGAAGATCATCTATATTCTGTGTAATAATTTCTACATCAAATTTTTTCTCCAAATCGGCTAAAGCTTTATGTGCAGCATTTGGCTCTACTTCAAGTAGTTGCTTACGTCTTTTATTGTAAAAATCTAAAACCAGCTCCTGGTTGCTTTCCCAACCCATAGGAGAAGCGACCTCCATAACATCATGACCTTCCCAGAGGCCGTCGACATCCCTAAAGGTTTTAATTCCACTTTCGGCACTAATCCCTGCACCGCTCAGAATTACTATTTTTTTCATATTAACATATTTTGTGAATCATTTTTATAAACCTTAACATCCGTTAAAACATCCTACCTCGTATCTATAAATAGATTAGATAACTGAAAGAGTCAATAATGGCTTTTTCTTATCTCTAAATTTACTAATAACTTAAAATTTTAAACTATGAAAAAATTCTTACTTGCTATTTTTATAGCACTTCCATTTATGTTTATGAGCTGCAGCAGCGATGATGATGCAGTAGATCCCGATGGGGATGGTGACGATTTCAATGGTGAGACGAAATCCTTTGAACTTTATTCTGTTGCCGATCCTTCAATTTCTGGTACAGCTACCTTTATGGAGAATGAAGATAATAGTACCACCGTTGAAATTGAATTAGACGGTACTCCAAATGGCGGAATACATCCGGCACATATTCATTACAACACTGCTGCTGAAGGTGGTGATATCGCGGTTTCTTTTGAACCTATAGATGGATCTACCGGAATGAGTACTACTACTTTTTCTACCTTAGATGATGGAACAAGTATTACTTATGAAGAAGCCATTAATTTTGACGGATATATCAATGTACACATAAGTGCTGATGATCTTGGTACTTTAGTAGCGCAGGGAGATATCGGTGTAAATGAACTTACAGGAGACTCTAAAAACTATATGCTTGAAGAAAGAGCTGTAGAAGGAATTTCCGGAAATGTAATGTTTCAGGAAAGAGTAAGTGGTGAAGCTTTAGCAACTATTATGCTTGAAGGTACTCCGGAAGACGGTGAGCATCCGGCACATATTCATATGGGATCTGTAGCCGAATCTCCGGGAGGTATTGCATTCAGCTTTAATCCGGTTAACGGAGCAACTGGAATGAGTAAAACCAATGTTGCTGCATTAGACGATGGTACAGCATTTATGTATAACGATGTACTAAGTTACGATGGTTATGTCAATGTACACCTAAGCGCAGATGAACTTGGAACTCTAGTTGCCCAAAATGATATTGGTAGTAACGAACTTACGGGCGAAACTAAATCTTACGAGCTTGATGAAAGAGCTGTTGAAGGAATTAGCGGAACTGTAACTTTTGAAGAACGTATGAGCGGTGCTGCGCTTGCAACTATAATGATTGATGGTACTCCAGAAGATGGAATGCACCCGGCACATATTCATATGGGTTCTTTTATCGAAGGTCCCGGTGGAATTGCCTTTACCTTTAATCCTGTAAACGGAGCAACCGGAATGAGTATGACTCAGGTTGAGATGTTAGACGATGATACCGAATTTGGTTACGACGAAGTACTAAGTTACGATGGTTATGTTAACGTTCACCTAAGTGCAGATGATCTTGGAACTGTGGTATCTCAGGGAGATATTGGAGCAAATGAACTAACAGGTGAGAGCAAAACTTACGAATTAGGTGAGAAAGCTATTGAAGGTATTAGTGGTTCTGTAATTTTTGAAGAAAGAATGAGTGGGGAAGCTTTAGCAACTATTATGCTAGACGGAACTCCGGAAGATCGAATGCACCCGGCTCATATTCATATGGGTACTGCAGCTGAAGGTCCTGGCGGAATTGCCTTTACCTTTAATCCAGTAAGTGGAGCAACAGGAATGAGTATGACTCACGTAGCTATGCTTGATGATGATACTGAATTCGGTTACGAAGAGGTATTGAATTACGATGGCTATGTAAATATTCATTTAAGTGCAGATGATCTTGGAGTTCTTGTAGCCCAGGGTGATATAGGCCAGAACGAACTAACCGGAGAGTCAGCTTCTTATGACCTTAGTGGAGTAGACGTTGATGGAATAATGGGAACAGCAATGTTTGAAGAGCGTGTAAATGGTGAAACTCTTGTAACTATTATGCTAGATGGAACTCTTGATGGAGGAATGCACCCTGCACACATCCACGTAGGATCTGTGGCAGATGCACCTGGAGATATTGCAATTTCTTTGAATTCAGTTAATGGTGATACTGGAATGAGTATGACAAATGTTTCAGCTTTTGATGGTGAAGACGCAGATATGATAGATTATAACGGACTTCTGGAATACAACGGATATCTAAACGTGCACTTGAGTGCAGACGATTTAGGAACCCTTGTAGCTCAGGGAAATGTAGGTTCTAATTCTTAGGATTTATAATTTCATTAAAATTGAAAACCCGGTCTCGATGAGGCTGGGTTTTCTTTTTAGTAATTTCACGAAATTTATTAATTTAAAGATCAGTATTATAGAGTTTTAAATTATTCAGGAGAAAATTTTAAAATATTCCTTCTGAAAAAGCCCGACTTCGAGTCGGGTTTTTTAATTTTAGCCTATGCAAAAAACTACCTTGATAAACCATCTTGAAACTTTTCTCACTCCTAGGCGCATCACTTTATTCAGTAAAGTGGTTGCGCAGCGCACCAATCATTTTACGGTTGTAACACAAGATGTTTACCAGTTGCATAATACCAGCGCCGTAATTAGGAGTTGTGAGGTTTTTGGAGTTCAAAATATTCACGTCATAGAAGAACGTAAACCTAAACGAATAGACAGGGAGATTGCAATGGGCGCCCAAAAGTGGGTGGATGTTAACCGGTATTCTACTTCAAAAGAATGCATTAAAGAATTACGAGCCAAAGGTTATCAAATTGTGGCCACCACACCTTACGGAGAAAGTACAGCACTCAAAGATTTTGATATAGAAAAACCTTCGGCTATTTTCTTCGGAACAGAAAAGGATGGCCTAAGCAAAGAAATCCTGAATGAAGCCGATTGCAGCTTGAAAATTCCTATGGTAGGTTTTACTGAAAGTCTTAATATTTCGGTTTCTGCAGCTATCATTTTACAGAGTATTACTTCCCGGTTAAAAAACAGCAAAATTGCCTGGCAACTTTCTGAAAAGGAAAAAATAAATCTTAAATATGAATGGTTGAAAAAGTGTATTAAAAATTCAGATTCAATAATAGCAGAGTACCAAACAGAAAATCCCTAAATTAGTTGAATAATTATCTAAACGAATGACTCTCTTTTTCTATCTGCTTATTGCATTTATTACATTTATTGCTTTTCTACACGCCTGGGCGAAGAAAAGTTATGATGTAAGCAGGACTATGGTAATTAATTCTCCCCGCGATGTGGTATTTAGTTATGTAAGGCAATTGAAAAAGCATCCTCTCTGGGTTCCCTGGTTCTCCAAACATCCTCGAGCTATTTTAAAACACAAAGGCGAAGACGGTAAGCTGGATGCGGCTATTTATTGGAGAACAAAAAATAACGAAATAGGGGAAGGCATTCAAAAGATTATTAAAGTAAAACACCCAAGAGTTTTTGAAACAAGGGTATTATTTGTAAAGCCGGTTAAAGTAAGTTTACTAACCTATTTCGCAGTAAAAGAACTGGAACCTGGAAAATCTAAAGTTGTTTGGGGAATTAGAGGAAATTTACCTTTTCCGCTTTCCGTAATAAGCCTGTTTTACAGTCCGGATAAATTAATGGGCCAGGATCTTGAAAAGGGCCTTATTAATTTAAAAACAAAAATGGAAAAAAGAGCTAAGGTTTAGTTTCGTTGTAGAACCCGATATTCTTCGTAGCATCCACTCAAAGCATCTAAAATTTGAAGATCGTTTGCCGATCTTAAAAAATCTTTTGAATAGCTGCAGCGTTGCAGGATTTCATCGATTTCAACTTTATTGATTGGTAACAGGGCGATAAGCGTTTCCCTGTCGAATTTATTTCTAAGAAGGGTTCTTATTTCATCATCTTCTTTCATCTGCCTAAGTTTCCGCATTTGCTTTGGTTTTTTACCAAATATATTATGCATTAAATCGGCAGGATTAAAAATGGCTCCCAGAGCACGGGAAATAGCGCTGGCTGAATTATCTCCACCTTCATAACCGGCATTTAAACCAGAGATGCTGTAACGATTATTCTCATAAATAGGAATATTCCTGGCATCAATTTCAAGATAGCCGGTAAGTGTAACTGGTTTTAGAACTACTTCTTCCAAAGCAATTCCCAACTCTGTCATTTTCACTTTTACATTTCCATATTTAAGCCAGTCGTTTGTAACCCTTACTTTTATGGACCTAAATCCAAGATAAGAAAAATATAAGGTATCGTTAACTGTTGCTTGCAATTCAAAGGTTCCGTCTTCTTCACTAATGGCACCTTTAACCTGGTTGAGGTTCACAATATGGACTTTTTCAATAGGTTTATCGTTGGCCGCATTCATAACGGTTCCTGATATAACATCCTGAGAAAATGCCTTGACAGATAAAATAAGTAGTAAAAGGGTAAAAAGGGATTTCTTCATAACAATTGGCGCCTAAATTATAAAATACTTATAAAAAACAATGCCATAATTAAAAATTTAGGCGCCAGATGTGAATTTAATTTTTGCTACGTCTTCTTTTTAAAGAGCTTTCAACATTACTGCTTCGGTTTCCAGATTTTTTTCCTCTTCCGGAATCACCAGAACCTTCTGATCGCCTACGGCCACCACCTTTAAAATCTGGTTTTCCGCCGCCTTTGTTGAATTTTCCACCTTTTCGGCCGCCTCCGCCACCGGCACCGCGTTTCCCACGTCCGCCGGTATCTGTAGTTTCTTCAACATTTATAAATCTTCCCTGATGTTTAAAGTCCTTAAAAGTACTTAAAACAGTATCGGTGTTTTTTGTATCAGTGTTAAAGAAAGAAAAGCTGTCTTTAACATCCACTTTATAAACATCGTCCCGTCCAAGATCTAGAGTAGCTTTAAGGAAATCCTTTAAGCTCATCCAATCGAATCCGTCCTTTGAACCAACATTAATAAAGTAGCGTGTAGAATCTCCGGAACCACCTCCATCTGCAGGAGCAGAAGGAGAACTTAATCCTTCAGAATTTTTGTAATAATTAAAGAATCGGGTGAATTCTACAGAAAAGAACTTTTTAATAAGCTCTTCTTTAGTAAAATCTTCCAAAACTTCATTAATACTGGGTAAATAAGCTTCTATCTCAGGATTAATCTTTGTTTCCTTGATATCGTTAGCAAGGTGAAACAACTGAACCCGGCAAATTTCCATTCCGTCAGGAATATCTTTTTGCTCGAATTTCTGCTGAATAATACGCTCAATACTTTTGATTTTACGCATTTCACTTTTGGTAACAATAACCATAGAAACTCCACTTTTCCCTGCACGACCGGTACGGCCACTACGGTGAGTATAAGTTTCAATCTCATCAGGAAGCTGGTAGTTGATTACGTGAGTAATATCATCTACGTCAATTCCACGGGCAGCAACATCTGTAGCTACCAACATCTGGATTTGTTTGCTTCTAAAACTTTTCATCACCAAATCACGTTGATTCTGGCTAAGGTCACCGTGCAATGCTGCAGCGCTGTAACCGTCTTCAATAAGTTTTTCAGCTACTTTTTGAGTATCTCTTTTTGTTCGGCAAAAAATTACGGAAAAGATATCTGGATTGGCATCTGCCAGTCTTTTTAAAGCTTCGTAACGTTGTCTTGAGTTTACCAGGTAAAACTCGTGGGATACATTAGATGTACCCTGGTTTTTAGATCCTACGGTAATTTCAATAGGAGTACGCATAAATTTTTTGGCGATTGTTGCAACTTCTTTTGGCATGGTTGCAGAAAATAACCAGGTATGCTTTTCTTTTGGCGTGTGTGAAAGAATAGCTTTAATGTCTTCAAAGAAGCCCATATTAAGCATTTCATCAGCTTCATCTAAAACACAATACTCGATTTTAGAGATATCTACCAGGTTACGGTTTATCATATCCTGCATACGTCCCGGGGTAGCTACAATAATTTGTGCACCACGTTCAATTTGTCTGGCCTGATCTGTAATGCTGGCACCACCATAGATAGCAACCGGATTAAGACCTTTCTCAAATTTTGAGTAATTCTTTATTTCGTTGGTAATCTGCAGGCAAAGTTCACGGGTTGGTGAAAGAATTAATGCCTGGGTATGTCTTTTACTTACGTCTATTTTCTGGATAAGCGGGAATCCAAAAGCAGCTGTCTTTCCTGTACCTGTTTGCGCTAATGCAACCATGTCGGTATCTTCGTTTAGTAAAACAGGAATTGCTTTTTCCTGTATTTCACTCGGGTCTGTAAAACCCATTTCTTCGACTGCTTTAAGAATAGAAGGGTTTAAACCTAATTGTTCAAATTTGTTCATATAAAAAATTAAATAAGCGGCAAAGGTACGGCTTAGATAGCAATTAACAGCTATCTACTTCCTTTATTTTGAAAGATAGGCGATTAGCTCTCTAAAAGCTTTTCCGCGATGGCTTACTTTAGATTTCTCGGTTAAACTCAGTTCCGCAAAAGTCTTTTCAAAACCATTGGGCTTGAAGATAGGATCGTATCCAAAACCTTTATCGCCACGAGACTCTCTTATAATTTCCCCTTTGCAAATTCCTGTAAACAGGTTTTGCCTGTCGTTTAAATTTAAAGCGATGGCAGTTTTAAATTGCGCGTTTCGGTTGTCTTTATTTTCTAATTGACTAAGCAATTTTCTCACATTTGCAGCATCATTTTTATCGTCACCGGCATAACGGGCAGAGAGAACGCCGGGTTCGCCGTTTAGGGCTTCAACTTCTAGCCCGGTATCATCGGCAAAACAATTATAACCATAACGATGTTTTACGTGTTCTGCTTTTAAAATGGCGTTACCTTCTATAGTATCGGCTGTTTCCGGTATTTCTTCAGTACAACCAATATCATCTAAGGATAAAAGTTTTATATAATGGGGCAGAAGGAATTTAATTTCCTTTAGTTTATTTTTATTATGAGTAGCAAATACAAGTTCCATAAGATGTGTTTTAGCGGTGGTGGTAGGGTTCGTTTTTTAAAATGGTGAATGCGCGGTATAATTGTTCAGTAAAAAATAATCGCACCATTTGGTGAGAGAAAGTCATTTGTGATAAAGCAACTTTTGCATCAGTTCTTTGATAAACCGCTTCAGAAAAACCATAGGGGCCGCCAATTACAAAAATAAGCTGTTTGAGGCCGCTGTTTAATCGCTTCTGAATATATGCTGAAAATTTTTCTGAAGAAAACTCTTTTCCATTTTCATCTAAAAGTACTAGATAGTCTGAATTCTGCACTTTAGCGAGAATCAATTCCCCTTCCTTTTCTTTTTGCTGATTCTCATCGAGATTTTTCGTCTTTTTAAGATCAGGAATAATTTCGATTTCAAATTTATTATAAAACTGAAGCCGCCTTTTGTAAACCTCAATAAGCTGTTTAAGCTCCCGGTTATCAGTCTTTCCTATACAGAGTAATTTTATGGTCATTCGGTAGATTTAACGCAGACTTTGCTACATTTACAAAAATAAGTATTGCAAATGATCTCAAAAGAACAATTTGAAAAAGAAATAAATCTAATTATAGAGAATGCGATAAGGGAAGACGTTGGAGAAGGTGATCATAGCTCGTTAGCCTGTATTCCTGCTGAGGCTAAAGGTAAGGCTAAACTTTTGGTTAAAGACAAAGGAATTTTAGCCGGCGTGGATTTTGCCTTAAGAGTTTTCGAAAAAATAGACCCAAAATTAAAGGTCGAAGTTTTAATTGAAGACGGGAAAGCAATAGAACGTGGCGATGTTGCATTTTATGTAGAAGGAAGTTCACAATCTATTCTAAAAGCCGAAAGATTAGTGTTGAACGCAATGCAAAGAATGAGCGCCATTGCAACTAAAACAAACACTTTTGTTCAGAAACTAGAGGGAACCAATACCCAAATTTTAGATACCCGTAAAACAACTCCCGGGATACGCGCTTTAGAAAAATGGGCGGTAAAGATTGGAGGAGGCGAGAACCATAGATTCGCTTTATATGATATGATCATGTTAAAGGACAATCATATAGATTTTGCCGGCGGAATTACTAAAGCTATTAACAAAACTAAAGACTACCTTAAAGCAAATAAACTTGATCTTAAAATAATTGTTGAAGCAAGAAATTTAAAAGAAATTGAAGAAATTCTTAAAAGTGAAGGTGTGTACCGTATCTTAATAGATAACTTTAATTACGAAGATACGCGGCAGGCGGTGAAACTTATTAATGGTAAATGCCTAACAGAATCCAGCGGTGGAATTCACCTGGATACCGCGCGAAAATATGCAGAATGTGGGGTAGATTATATTTCCAGCGGTGCGTTAACGCATTCGGTTCATAATTTAGATCTCAGTTTAAAAGCAATATAATGTATGGCTCCAAAGAAAGCCTTTCTATCTAAATTAGAGCAATTTTCAAATTGGTGGGAAAGTAAAACCAAAGGAATAATTTTGCCCGGCTTTGATGGTTTATCGCTTTATGATCTTTGGGAAATTTATTCTGGTGGAATTATAAAAGGAACTTTCTCTACAAGGGCAAGCGCCATTGCGTTTAGTTTTTTTATGGCACTGTTTCCGTTTTTGCTGTTTATGCTTAACCTTATTCCCTATATTGATTTTATAGATGATTTTCAGCTGCAGTTCCTGGTTTTTATGGACTCTTTACTACCGCCAAATACCTCTGATTTTTTCCAGGATATCTTTCTTGATATTGCTAATACACCTCGGGGAGGTTTACTTTCAATAGCTTTTATTGTTTCTATTTTTTTAATGACAAATGGGATAAACGCAATATTTACAGGTTTTGAATTCTCCTATCATACCAATGCCAACCGTTCTATTCTAAGACAATACATGGTAGCGGTTGGAGTTTCGCTTATTATGTCCTTGCTCTTATTACTTACTGTAATTTTAGCTGTTTATTTAACCTACGCTATCAGCGACTTTAATGAATTAGATCTGGGATTTTTGGATATTAGCTCGGCTTTTGTAAAATACCTGGTTTTTATTTTACTGATTTATATAGCGGTGGCTACTTTGTATTATTTTGGAACAAAAGAAGCACGCCAGGCGCGGTTCTTTTCTATAGGCGCGTTCTTTACTACTTTCCTTATTTTAATATTTACTTACTTATTTGGTATCTATATAGAAAATTTTTCTACCTACAATGAGCTTTATGGCTCGATTGGTGCATTATTAATATTAATGGTGTATATATGGTTAAATTCTAATATATTGCTTTTAGGATTTGAATTAAATGCATCTTTAATAAAAATGAAGAAAAAAATTAAATAACTTGACACCCTAAAACCACATCAAAATGAGAAAACTATTAGTCCTGTTTGTGGCCGTTTTCGGCTTAAATTTAACTTCGGCACAAACCGAAATAGGCGGCGCTACATTACCCAATACTTTAGAATATGGTTCTGAAGAAATGACGCTTAATGGAGCCGGAGTGAGAGAAAAGTTCTGGATGGATATGTATGCAGGCGGACTTTATCTTAAAAATAAATCGGGGAATGCTAAAGAAATAATAAATAAAGATGAAGCAATGGCAATAAGATTGCACATAGTTTCAAAAATGATTACCAGCGACAGAATGATTGACGCAGTAACCGAAGGCTTTGAAAATTCAACCGGCGGGAATACCGCACCAATTTCCACAGAAATAAAGAAATTTATCAGTTTTTTTAAAGATGAAATAAATAAAGAAGACGTTTTTGATATCGTTTATTTACCGAGTAGAGGCTCAGTTATTTATAAAAATGGAAATGAAAGTGGCTCAATTCAGGGAATGGAGTTTAAAAAGGCGCTATTTGGGATATGGCTTTCCAACGAACCGGCAGACGATGATCTTAAAGAAGGTATGCTGGGTAAACAATAAAATAAAAAGATAATGAAAACCAAATTCAACTTACTTAACCTATTACTTTTTGGATTTATCCTGATTTCTTCAGGAATCCAGGCGCAAGGGGTATTTGGTAAATGGAACGTAGTTAACGATGCCGGGCGTGTAAATTCTATAGTAGAAATATACGAGAAGGATGGCGCTATTCACGGTAAAGTACTAAGAATAACCAAAGAAGAACACCGCGATCGTAAATGTACCGAATGCCAGGGAGAACTAAAAGGGAAACCTATAGAAGGCCTAAATGTAATTCGTGACTTTGTAAAAGAAGGCGAGGAGTATGTTGATGGAACTTTAATAGATCCAAAGTCTGGAAAAGAATATGATGGCAAAATTTGGGTTGATGAAAACAATCCCGATAAGCTCAACGTGAGAGGATATATCGCTTTTTTTTATAAAACGAAAACTTGGGAAAGAGCAGAAAAATAAAATTTCTTAATTTTAAATATTAAAAACCATTCTTTATAAGGGTGGTTTTTATTTTTGAATAGCAATATAAAAAATGCTGCGACGCTTTGCGTCGAAATCTTTTTTCAACAAATACCTTAGGGACTTGAACCCAAGTAGTTTACTTTATCAATATGCAGTATTTCATAGATGTTATTTTACCACTTCCGTTACAAAAACACTTTACTTATGCGATAACCCAAGAGGAAGCCGATTTTCTGGAAGAAGGTATGCGTGTTGCTGTTCCATTCGGAAAGTCTAAAGTTTACACTGCTATCACGGCTAAAATTCATCAAAATCCGCCACAGGTTTACGAGGCGAAGCCAATAAACCAGATTTTAGATAAAAGCCCTTTAGTAACAAAACATCAACTAAAATTTTGGGCTTGGATCGCTTCCTATTATATGTGTGCAGAAGGTGATGTGCTAAAGGCCGCATTACCAAGCGCGTTTTTATTGGAAAGCGAAAGTATTGTTCAGCTTATAAAAGATGCTGAAATCGATGAAAACGAGCTTAAAGATGAAGAATATTTGGTGATTGAAGCTTTACAGCGTCAGTCTTCGATAAAGATCCAGGAGGTGATGAAAATTTTGGATAAAAAAGCGGTTTTGCCTGTAATTAATGCTTTGATAGAAAAAGGTTTAGTGGTGCTCAATCAGGAGATTTATGAGCAGTATAAGCCGAAAAAAATACGCTTCGTAAAACTCAATCCGGTTTATGATAATGAGGCCGAAATGCACCAGCTTTTAGATGAACTGGAAAAAGCCCCAAAGCAAAAAGAAGCTTTGCTAAGTTTTTTCAGCATAAAAGCACAGCATAGAAAACCCCTAAAAGTAAAAGAGTTAAGTGAGAAATCTGGTGTTTCAGTAGCTATTATAAAAAGCCTGGTTAGAAAGGAGATTCTCGAGGAATATTACGAGAAAACCGATAGGGTAATTTTTAGCGGAGATGCTTCAGAAACTGGAATTCAGTTAAGTGAAATTCAGGAAAAAGCTTTTTCAGAAATAGAGATCGGGCTAAAAGAACAGGATGTCTGTTTATTCCACGGAATTACTTCTTCAGGAAAAACAGAAATTTACATTAAACTTATCGAAAAAGTTATTGAGCGCGGTCAACAGGCACTTTATGTCTTACCGGAAATCGCATTAACCACACAATTAATAGAGCGGTTAAGAGCTTATTTTGGCGATAAAGTTCTGGTTTACCACAGTAAATATTCGGTAAACGAAAGGGTAGAGGTTTACCGGCATATTTTAGAGAATTCAAAAAAAGCACGAATTGTAATTGGCGCACGTTCCTCTATATTTCTTCCTTTTGCCAATTTAGGCCTCGTGGTGGTAGACGAGGAACACGAAACTTCCTTTAAGCAATTTGACCCTGCACCGCGATATCACGCAAGAGATGCCGCGGTAGTTTTGGCGAATTTTTTTAATGCGAAAACTATTTTAGGATCGGCTACGCCTTCCTTAGAATCCTATTTTAATGCCCAACATCACAAATATGCTTTAGTAGAATTAAATCGAAGATATGGTGATGTCCTGGAACCAGAAATTGAAATTGTAGATATTAAAACCAAATACAAAAAGAAGGAAATGAAAGGGCATTTTTCTGATAGAATGCTCGCTGAAATCAAAGAAACACTCAATGGTGGGGAACAGGTGATTTTATTTCAAAACCGTAGGGGTTTTTCACCGGTATTGGAATGCAATACCTGCGGACATTCGCCGCAATGTCCAAATTGTGATGTAAGTCTAACCTATCACAGTCATAACAATCAATTGCGCTGTCACTATTGCGGTTATCATATTGCTATGCAGAAAAAATGTATGGCTTGCGACAGTACTGAAATCACTACCAAAGGTTTTGGAACAGAACAAATTGAAACTGAATTAAAATCAATTTTCCCTGATTATAAAACTGCGAGAATGGACCAAGATACTACCCGCGGAAAATATGCTTATGAAAAACTGATATCTGCTTTTGAGCAAGAGGAAATAGATATTTTAATCGGAACCCAAATGCTTACTAAAGGACTTGATTTTAGGAAGGTGAACCTGGTAGGAATTATGAATGCCGATAATTTGCTGAATTTCCCTGATTTTAGGGCGCATGAACGAAGTTTTCAATTAATGCTTCAAGTAGCGGGTAGGGCAGGAAGAACAAAAAAACGCGGCAAGGTTTTAATTCAAAGTTATAATCCGCATCACCAGATCATTCAACAAGTTTCTATGGGGGATTATACCGGGATGTATAAAGACCAGTTAGAAGAGCGCTATAATTATAAATATCCGCCTTTTCATCGCTTGATAAGGATCACCTTAAAATGCCGTGATTACTCCAAAACCAACGACGCTGCCGACTGGTTGGCGGTAGGAATGAAAAATGTTTTTAAAGAACACGTACTTGGCCCGGAATTTCCGCCTGTAGCCAGGATAAGAAACGAATATTATAAGAATATTTTGCTTAAAATTCCGCAGCAACAATCATTGGGAAAAACGAAAGAAGTGCTTCAAAGAATTATGGGGAGCTTTAATTCCATTGGAGCTTTTAGAAGCGTAAAAGTTGTTATTAATGTGGATCCTATATAAAAGAAAAGAATGTTTATTTCCACGTCATCCTGAACTGGTTTCAGGATCTAGATTAATGAACAAATTAAAACCTAAAACAAGTTCAGGTTGACGTAAGAATTATAAATATTATAATCTACTGAATCGCACTTAAAGCTTCTACGAGGTTGCTTTTCTTGTGCCGGCTAAGCGGTAATTTCTGCTTATCGATTTCGATATTCTTAGAGTTGTATCGTTCAATTTTATCAAGGTTTACAATATAAGATTTATGGGTTCTAAGAAATTTATCGTTGGGTAATTGTTCTTCAAAAGATTTCATAGTAGCAAGAACTACAAAGTTTTCTTTTTCGGTCACAAATTTTACGTAATCGCCTAAAGCCTGAATGTATTTAAGTTTATTAAGAAAAACCTTACGATTTTTAAGATTGCTTTTTACAAAAATATAGTCTTCATCTTCTGGCGGAGCAGCAATTTGATGCTTTAATTTATAAAGATTTATCGCTTTACTTACGGCGTTGTTGAATCGTTCTTTAGTTACCGGTTTGTGAATATAATCTACCGCGTCATAATCAAAAGCTTTAAAAGCGTATTGAGTTTTTCCAGTTACGAAGATAATTTGCGGTTTGTTGGGCAGATCGTCCAGAAGCTCAAAACCTGTTAAAACCGGCATTTCAATATCGAGAAATATTAAATCGATTTCATTGTCGAGGAGGCCATTTTTTGTTTCAATAGCGTTATTGTACTCGGCAACCAGTTTTAGGTTAGGATGATCTTTAATAAGCTTCACTATAGATAAACGCTGCAAGCTGGAATCATCAACGACGATACATTTGAGTAAAATTTCTTCCACGATAGTTAGGTTAAGTAATAACAATATTAAACATAATATCTTATAATTACAAGATAATCTTTACATTCGTCGAAGAAATTTGAACTTTATCCTTCCTGATTAAGTGAAATTTATAAACTCTAAATGCTAATGTCGAAACTTTGGAATTTTTCTGTTTAAATTATTATGTGATAAGCTTTGAAGTTACTTTGTTTTTAAGCTTTGAAAATAGAAATAAATAAGCTACTTTTGCAGCCAAATTAATTTAAAGAAAATTTTTATGAACACTTATGAAACTGTTTTCATCTTGAATCCCGTTTTATCTGATGAGCAGATAAAGGAGACAGTTCAGAAATACGAAGAATTTCTTGTTTCTAAAGGGGCCGAGATGGTATCGAAAGAAGATTGGGGGCTTAGAAAATTAGCCTACCCAGTTCAACACAAAAAAAGCGGGTTTTACCACCTGTTTGAATTCAAAGCTCCAGGAGAGGCTATAGAGCCGTTGGAACTTGCTTTTAGAAGAGACGAGCGTATGATGCGTTATCTAACTGTAAGGTTAGACAAACACGCTATCGACTGGGCTGAGAAAAGAAGAAATAGAAGACAACAAGAAAAAGCGTAAGTATGGCTACATCTATTGAACAACAAGCAAAAGGAAAAAAAGACGGAGAGATTAGATATCTTACTCCTCTTAATATAGAGACCAGTAAAACGAAGAAGTATTGTCGTTTTAAAAGGTCTGGAATTAAGTATGTCGATTATAAGGATCCAGATTGGTTAATGAGTTTCGTGAACGAGCAGGGTAAATTGTTGCCTCGTCGTCTAACCGGTACTTCTTTAAAATACCAAAGAAAAGTGGCTGTTGCTGTGAAAAGGGCACGTCACCTTGCGTTAATGCCATATGTTGGTGATTTACTAAAATAAAAAGAGGCAATTATGGAATTGATACTTAAACAAGACGTAGATAATTTAGGCTTTAAAGATGACTTGGTAAACGTGAAGAACGGTTACGGTAGAAACTATCTTATTCCTCAGGGATATGCACATCTTGCAACTCCTTCAGCTAAAAAAGTATTGGCTGAAACCCTGAAACAAAGAGCTTATAAAGAGCAGAAAAATATCGAAGAAGCTAAGAAACAGGCAGAAAAACTTAATAACGTAGAGATTAAGTTGACTGCTAAAGCTGGTGCAGGAGACAAATTATTTGGATCTATCACTAATGGCAACCTAGCTGAAGCTTTCGCTAAAGAAGGCATCGAAATTGATAAAAAATATATTAACATTGCAGGTGGAAACATCAAGAGATTGGGACAGTATGAAGCAACTTTGCGTTTTCACCGTGAAGTAGTTACTACTTACAATTTTGATGTAGTAGCTGAAGCTTAATTTATTTTATTACAAAGTTTAAAAGCCCGCTCCAGTAGTGGGCTTTTCTTATTTTAGTGAGACCCTTATTTATAAGTAGCGAAGCTACGCAGTAAATTAGTAGGTCGAACTAATCCCGACGAAAGTCGGAATCTATTTTAATTTTTATTTTTATCAAAATGAAATATTCCAGATTAACAAAAGAACAGTTTGAAGAAATGAAGCAGGAATTTATCAATTTCCTGGCTGCACAATCAATAACTGCTGAAGAGTGGGATGATATTAAAAAAAACCAACCAAAAGCGGCAGAGCAGGAGTTGGACGTATTTAGCGATCTTATTTGGGAAGGTGTTTTAAATAAAGTAGAGTTCCTTGAACATTTTTCGGCGAATCAAATTTATTTATTTCATATTACCGAAGTCACTATTCATCTTATTGCGATTAAAATAGAGCACCAAGGGGTAGATCTAACTACGCGAAAAGGCTATAGTTGGTTACAAACTAATTTGCTGGATGAATCTGTGAATATTTACACCTCGTCCAAAGCTTTAAGCGACGATAGGAATAAGGATATTTTTGCGCTTATAAAACAAGGTGCAAACATTACTAAAGGAGATCTTTACCGCTACTTCGATAATATGGTTGATAATAAATAATTACGACTAAAACTTTATTTTACGAAATTTGGAGCTTAAGTTTAGAAACCTCCTATTCATTTTCATTAATTAGAAATAGTAAAAAAGGTTTTGTGCAATTGTTTGCAAATTCAGGCGAATCCAAATTATCTTCACGATAGGTCGAATTTCTACAGTATACAATTCATACTATACAGAATAAACAATTACTCATACCTAAGCGACTCAATAGGATCTTGTTTGGCTGCTTTGGCTGCGGGATAGCTTCCGGCGAGAATAGCTACTAAAATCGTAATAGCTGTAGCCCAGATTATCGCAACCCAGGGCGTGGTAAAGTCAAAATCGGCTGCAGCAGAAACCGCCATTCCGATTAATATTCCGAAGATTATTCCTACTAAACCACCAATTTGTCCAATAATGAGCGTTTCCATAAAAAACTGCGTGGCGATGGTTTTTCGCTTAGCACCAAGTGCTTTTCTTACTCCAATTTCTCGGGTTCTTTCGGTTACACTTACTAACATAATATTCATTAAAGCTATAGAAGAACCAAAAATGGTGATTATGGAAATAATCCACGCTGCAAAATTAAGGTAACTGGTAATGGAGAAAATCCGGTTAATAAGATCGTCACTACGTTCCAGTCCAAAATTATTTTCTTCTATTGGATTGAGCTTTCTAATGTTTCTAAAGGTTAGTATAGCTTCATCTTGTGCGCCTTCCAGTAATTCCTTATCGTCCACCTTAACGCTTACCGCATAATTTATTTGTGGCTGGGTAAACATAGAACGGGCCACCTGGATAGGCATTAAAACTCGTAAATCCTGGTTATTTCCAAAAGTAGATCCTTTGGATTCCAAAACTCCAATAACCCTGAATTTCCCACCTCTAATGTTTACAATTTTCTCAATTGGATCCGTACCTTTAAAAAGTCCTTCAGCTTTGGCAAAATCGGCCCCAAGAATAACCACGTGATTATTATTCTGAATATCAAAAATGTTGAATTCCCGTCCCGCCTCTACATTTAAACCGGAATTCTCCATAAAGTTTTCATTTGCGCCAATTACACTTACTTCAGGATCGGTTTTTTCGCTGATGTATTTTACTTCCGCACCTGAAGTGCCGGTAAAAGAAACCGCGGTTTGGGCTTGCGGATATTGGTAATTTTCTTCGAATTTTTTTACTTCCCGGTAACTAATTACCGGATTTATCTTTTCGACTTCCCCGCCACCTTGCCGCTGCGAATTGAATTCGTACCGCTGAATATTAAAAGTATTAGCACCCATAGACGCAAAATCGCTGCTAATGGTGTTTTCCAGTGCGGTTACTGCACTCAAAATCCCAACTAACGCAGTGATTCCAATAGCGATGATCAATACGGTAAGTATGGTTCTAAGTAGCTGACTTTTAATGGAATTAAAAGCAATGCTTATGTTTTCTTTTAATAACCCGAACATAAAATGTTTTTTCAGTGCTATTTAATTAGACTTCATAAGTCCCGGAATGTTACTTAAAATCTCAAATTTGTTTGGGTTCGGGTAAAATTTAAGATATTTGCAGCACTGTTTTAGCCGGTTCGCGGCGATAATTTTAAACCAAAACGGGAATTATTCCCTAGAGATTTTATGGCACAAAAACCTTCTATTCCAAAAGGAACTCGAGATTTTAACCCGGCCGAAATAGCCAAAAGAAATTATATTTTTGATGTGATTAAAACCGAATTTAAAAAATTCGGCTTTCAGCCTATTGAAACGCCAAGTTTTGAAAATTCTGATACCTTGATGGGGAAATACGGGGAAGAAGGAGACCGTTTGATTTTTAAAATTTTGAACTCGGGTGATTTTCTAAAAAAGGCGAACTCTGAAGCTTACGAAGCTAAAGATAGTTTAAAAATCACTTCTTCTATAAGTGAAAAAGCCTTGCGCTACGACCTAACCGTGCCTTTTGCCCGCTACGTGGTGCAGCACCAAAATGAGATAGATTTTCCGTTTAAGCGTTATCAAATCCAGCCTGTATGGCGGGCCGATAGACCCCAAAAAGGACGTTTCAGGGAATTTTTTCAGTGCGATGCCGATGTGGTAGGGAGCAAAAGCCTGTGGCAGGAAGTAGAATTCGTGCAATTATATGATGCGGTTTTTTCGGCTTTAAAATTAGAAAGTGTTACGATAAAAATTAATAATAGAAAGGTTCTTTCCGGTTTTGCCGAAGTAATTGGCGAAAAAGATAAACTTATCGATTTCACTGTTGCCCTGGATAAACTGGATAAAATAGGGGAAGAGGGCGTGAAAAAGGAAATGCTTGAGAAAGGTATTTCTGAAAGCGCTATTGAAAAGATTCAGCCGATCTTTGCTTTACAGGGAAATTTCACTGAAAAAATCGCCGGGATTAAAGAAATTTTAAGTGCTTCGGAAACAGGAATGGAAGGGATTAAAGAGTTGGAATTTATTGAACAAGCCATCAAAGAAATGCCTTTAAAAACTGCGAAATTGGACCTTGACGTCACTTTGGCCCGCGGGCTTAATTATTACACTGGGGCGATTTTTGAAGTTTCAGCGCCTGAAAATGTGAATATGGGATCTATTGGCGGTGGTGGCCGTTATGATGACCTTACCGGAATTTTCGGCTTAAAAGATATGAGCGGCGTGGGAATTTCTTTTGGCTTAGACCGTATTTATCTTGTATTAGAAGAACTCGGCCTTTTCCCTAAAGCCGTTACCCAAAATACCAAAGCACTTTTTATCAATTTCGGGGATGAGGAAGCGCTTTATGCTTTAAAAGCTGTAAATCGTTTAAGGACTGAAAATATAACTGTTGAATTGTTTCCCGATGCTGCCAAGATGAAAAAACAAATGAATTACGCCAATAAACGCGAAATTCCATTTGTTATCCTGGCCGGAGGCGAAGAAATGCAAGCTGAAAAATTTACGCTTAAAAATATGAAATCCGGTGAGCAGCAAAAAGTAGACTTCGCTGAATTGGTAAAAGCTTTGAATTAATCCTTTAGATTATTTTTAAACTTTCGATTTTATAAGATCCGTTTTCTAAGAGATTACTTTAGCTAAAATTTCGATTAGCTATTTTTCATTTTAGCTCAAGTTGAATCGTCACCCTGAGACCCGTGATAAAAATTTTTATCTAGCGTAGGAAGATGACGTTTCAAGCATAGCGAGTTTTAAACTCCGTGTGTGAGTGTAGAAAATCAGCAGCGTTAATAATTTTTGAAGCCCTGGAAAAATTTAGCTGCTGATTTGCGATTTTTTGGCCTTGTTGCCAAAAAAACACCTCCACATAGGACGCCCTTTTTTGTTTTGTTTTTTGGGCGAGCAAAAAATGAAAAAGGAAACTTCCAAACCAGGTAAGTTTCTTTTTGAATTATAAAAAAATAAAAAACAAACCTAAATAACAGTGTATTTAAAATACGTCGATGGTAACTGGTTTCAGAGCCTGCTCTGATTTCTATCGGAGGTCTAAGTTGAGCTTAATACCATTCATGTTAGATGCTGAAACAAGTTTAGCATGACGTTCTCCAAAAACACTTTTCGAAAGTGGCAAAATGATAATTATATTTCTAGATTAAACGAAATCTATTAATTACTCGGTTTCACTTGCCTTATTCAATACTTCCATATCTTCTTTAGATAGCGAAATTTCAACCGCTTCAGTAAAAGATTTAAGGTGCGAAGATTTGGTAGCGCTGGCGATTGGCGCGCTTACCCCAGGTCTATTCATTAACCAGGCAAGGGCAACCCCGGCTTGCGAAATATTATTTTTTTCAGAAATCTGATCAAGGGATTTCAGGATTTTTTCGCCACGATCATTCAGGAATTTATCGGCAAACATTTTACGTTCTTTACCTTCAAAATCTTCCTTCTTTCGGTATTTTCCGGTTAGAAATCCACTGGCGAGAGAGAAGTAGGGAATTACTCCTAAATTATTTTTAGTGCAAATATCTTCGATCTTCCCTTCAAATTTATCACGTACCATCAAATTGTATTCCGGTTGAAAAACTTCGTAGGCCGGTAAGTTTTTTTCAGCGGCTACATCTAATGATTTTTGTAATCTTTCTGCAGAAAAATTTGAAGCACCAATATGTTTTATTTCTCCACGCTCCATAAATTTTTGGTAAGCTTCCAGGGCTTCTTCTACCGGGGTTTCCGCATCATCAAAATGTGTAAAATAAAGATCTATACGATCGGTTTGCAATCGCGAAAGCGAATCCTTTACCGCACCGGTAAGATAATCGCGTGAGTTATTTTTAGGTCCACCGGGCTGTAAACTGGACCCACCTTTAGTGATTAAAGTGATTTTATCACGTAAATTGTGTTCTTTCATCCACTTACCAATAATCCTTTCAGAAGTGCCGTGAGGGACGCCATTTGCCCATCTAGAATAAACATCGGCTGTGTCTATAGTAGTAAATCCGAACTCAAAGAGCTGGTCTAGCATTTTAAAAGATTCTTTTTCATTTAATGTCCATCCAAAAACATTTCCACCGAAAATAATCGGTGCCGATCTTAAACCGGATTTTCCTAATTGAACTTTTTGCATCTCTATTGCTTTTTACTAAAAATAGGCATCAGTTACAAGAAAGGCGAATTCTAAACAGGCTTTTACATAGATTTAACTATGCGGAGAAGTGTAGGGAAATAAAGTGGAAATTTTAGAAAAAGCTAAGTTGGAATAAAAATTTGAAAGCTTAAAAATCGGTATTCTCCTCTTCGGTAGTATTGCTTTTTCTTCGCCATATTACATAAATAGCAGCAATTGTTCCCAATCCTAAAACTAAAGCAAATAATTTTGGAGGTGCATCAAGCATATTTTGCTGTTCAAAAATGAAGGAACCAATTAGCACAAAACTTCCTAATAGAACTCCAAGGGTCATCAATATTTTTGCAGTAAGTTTCATATACTTTCCATTTTCAATAGCAATAGTAATCTTGAAGATAAAATATAAGAATTAGCGGAAGGTTAATTTAAGGTCAATTAATCGTTAAGCCTGACTTTCTTTTAATCTTTCCAGAAGTCTTTCCCTTTTGATCTTATTTTGATTTTTTAGAAACTAAATAAATGTTTGAAGCGTGGTCTATCTTCTTATATATTTATTAAAGCTGAAGAATAAAAAAAGCTGTGGAATTTTTAATATCGGGATCAGTGCGGTTATTCTTTTATTTCTAACTGATTTTCTCTAAAATCTCAGTAATTCCTGAAACAGAAAAATCAGGTTTTTCGCCTAAATCATAAAGCTTTTTCCCTGGTCTTTCTACAAAGCAGGTTTTAAGGTTTGCCCGTTGTGCACCGATAATATCCCAAGCGTGAGCTGCTACCATCAAGGATTTTTTAGGGGTTACCTGGTATTTTTTAAGAATATGCTTGTAGCTATCAGAATGGGGTTTGTATTTTTTTACTTCTTCTACACTATGAATTCCGTCGAAATAAGAATCAATTCCGGCAAATTCCAGCTGAGCTTTTAAAACATCCAGTTTACCATTGCTAAAAGCGATAAGCTTGTAACCTTCGCTTTTCAATTGTTCTAATCCTGGCTTTACATCGGGATAGGGTGGAAGCTTGGTGATTTCAGTAAGAATATTTTTTATTTCTGAATCTGAAAATTCTTTATCAAATTTTCCTGAAATCATTTTAAACGTAGCTGCGGCAATTTCAGTGAAATCGCTGTAGTTTCCTGTGGTGGTTTCCACCAGGGAATAATGCAATAACTTCGGAAACCAAACATCAAAACCCATTTCATTTTTCAGTGCGGCATTTATCTCTTCCTTTAACGGAATTAAATTTAAAAGGGTTTCATTCACGTCAAAAATTATGATTTCCGGCTTCATCACTAGTAGTTTTTGAAAAGGAAAGATAAGTTTTCTTTAGAAACAAAGCATAAAAAAATCCCTCCTGAAAAGAAGGGATTTTTAGTAGCGAGACCGAGAATTGAACTCGGGACCTCCGGGTTATGAATCCGACGCTCTAACCAACTGAGCTACCTCGCCATAATTTCTTGAAAGACGCCTATTGGCTTGACTTGACAAGCATTCCTGGTGATTCTGAATGCGGGTGCAAATATATAAACATTTTGTATTGGCACAAATATTATTTTCTAAAATATTTATTTTGTTTTCTTTTTATCTTTCCAATTAATATCTATATTGCCCGAAACTAATTAAATCTAATAAATGGAAGATAAGATAAAGTACGAAATGGAATTTCCCATTCACGCTTCTCCTTCATTGTTATACCAATATATATCTACCCCTTCTGGACTAAGTGAATGGTATGCAGATAATGTAAATTCACGGGGTGAATTGTTTACTTTTATTTGGGAAGGAAGTGAAGAAAAAGCCAAATTGGTAAGCAAAAAGAGTGATGAGCGCGTAAAATTTAAATGGCTTGATGATGAAGACACTCCATATTTTTTCGAAATAAGAATTCAGGTAGACGAAATCACCAAAGATGTTTCTATAATGATTACCGATTTTGCCGAAGATGACGATGAAATTGAAGAAGGCAAAATGCTATGGGAAAATATGATCTCAAACCTTAAACAGGTGTTGGGATCGGTTTAATATTCCTTAGATAAATATTACCTTTGCCCCGTTCTAAAAACGGGGCTTTTTTATGATAAACCTAAACGGAAATTTAGTAGAAGACAACCAGGCATCAATCTCGATTACAAATCGTGGATTCGCCTATGGAGATGCAGTTTTTGAAACCATTCGCGTTATTAGCGGAAAAATAATGTTCTGGGAAGATCATTATTTCAGGCTAATGGCTTCTATGCGTATTATGCGTATGGAAATTCCCGCAAATTTTTCTCCTGAATTCCTTGAAGAAGAGATTTTAGATCTGGTTAGAGAAAATAGTTTAGATACTACTGCGGCCCGAGTAAAATTTTCAGTCTATCGTGAAGAAGGTGGATATTATAGACCCGAAACCCGTGAAATTGGATTTATCATTACTATTGAAGAACTTCCAGATGCGTTTTATTTGCTGAATGAAGATGATTATGAAGTTGAACTCTTTAAAGATCATTATATCACCAGCGGTTTATTTTCAACTATTAAATCGAACAATCGCGCGATAAATATTTTGGGAAGTATTTTTGCTTCGGAAAATGGATATGAAAACTGCTTCTTGATCAATGAAAAGAAAAACGTGGTTGAAGCCTTAAACGGAAATTTATTTCTAGTAAAAGGGGATAAGATCAAAACACCACCACTCACCGATGGAGCTTTGAATGGTATCACCAGGAAGAAATTACTGGAAATTATTAAAACCCTTCCGGACTTAACGTTGCAAGAAACTTCCATTTCTCCCTTTGAGCTTCAAAAGGCTGATGAATTGTTTATTACCAATGTAATTAAAGGAATCCAGCCGGTGACAAAATACCGTAAAAAGAAGTTTGAGAATAAAGTAGCAAAAGACCTGCTTTCAAAATTAAATGTAAAAGCAAGACTAGGTTAGTTGTAGCTGGGGTTTTCAGGAGCGTTAGACCATAACAGGTATTCTCCGCCAAGTTGCATCATTTTATCCTTCCAGAAAGAGCGGTAAGGCCGTTCTATAATATCTTTAGGATCTTCGTTGGTGGTAACAATCCAGGAATGAGAGTTTAGTTCATCATTTAACTGGTTGGCATCCCAGCCGGAATACCCCAAAAAGAAGCGTATCTCCTTTTCGCTAATTAAATTCTGATTAATAAGTTCTGTAACTACATCAAAATTACCACCCCAGTAAATCCCGTTAGCAATTTCTACGCTTTGCGGAATAAGATCTGGTATTTTATGAATAAAGTAAAGATTGTCCTGTTCTACAGGTCCGCCGTTGTAGATTTTAAAATTGGCAGAAAGGTCTGGAACGAGATCTTTTAAAGTAAAGTCTAATGCTTTATTAAGTATAAAACCCACAGAACCCGCTTCAGAATGATCGGCAAGCAATACCACAGAGCGGTTAAATGCCACATCACCAATTATGGATGGTTCTGCTACCAATAGATGGCCTTTGGTTGGTTTTAAAGCGATCATTACAGGCTAGTTTTTATCTAAGCTACTATTAATTTAAAAAAAATCAAATAAAATGCTGAAGTATTTTTAATGAAAAAAGCCTCCCGGCTGAGAGGCTTTTAATCTTTTACTAATACAAATTATTAGTTTACAGCTTTTTGTAAATCTGCTCCGGCCTTAAATTTAACTACATTTTTAGCAGCAATTTTAATGGTTTTTCCGGTTTGTGGGTTTCTTCCTTCACGGGCAGCTCTTTTAGAAACTGACCAAGATCCAAATCCTACTAGAGAAACACGATCTCCTTTTTTAAGAGACTTTTCTACGTTTTCCAAGAAAGATTCTAAGGCTTTTTTTGCTGCTGCTTTTGAGATTCCAGCGTTTTCAGCCATTGCATCAATTAAATCTGTTTTGTTCATAATTTAAATTTTAAATAAATTGTTGGTTAAACATTCTGTTAAATTGCTTTACAAATTTATATGGAATTCTCGGCCGTGCAAGTAATATCAAGGGAAATGCAGGATTTTGTTAATAAGTCAGTCATTTTGTTAATAAACAAGTCTGATTTTAGTTGATTTTTATCCGTTTCAGCAACCATAAGGCCTTAGCGGAATTTTGCTGTTTCCGAAAAATTGTATCCGTTCAAGAGTGATTTTACATCCATTTTTCGCTTACCGGGAAGTTGTAATTCTTCAAGAATTAGATAACCGCCCTGTGCTGCTACCTTCAGCATTTTATCTTCCATAAAAATGCTTCCATTTTCCAAAGAATGACTGGAAGATTCTTTTCTGCAATGATAAATCTTTACTTTTTCTTCCTTTCCATCGTTAAACAAAATGCACCAGGCTGCCGGATAGGGATTTAACCCGCGAATCAGGTTATAAATTTGATCTAAAGGATCGTTCCAGTTAATCTTTGTATTCTCCCTGTCTAACTTGGGTGCGTCTTTTAATAATTTGTCAAAAGGCTGGGGAGTAGGAGTAAGATTACCTTTTTCAATAAGTTGAAGGGTTTCTACCACCAGACCCGAGCCAAGTTCCATTAGCTTATCGTGGAGCTCGCCTACGCTTTCTTCAGGAGCTATATCAATCTCCTTCTGAAGGATCATCGCACCGGTATCAATTTTTTCATCTAGGAAAAATGTTGAAACTCCTGTTTTTGTCTCATTATTGATAATAGCCCAGTTTATTGGCGCCGCGCCGCGATATTGGGGAAGCAGGGAGGCGTGTAAATTAAAAGTGCCATATTTCGGTAAATCCCAAACCACCTTAGGCAACATTCTAAAAGCAACCACTACCTGTACGTTAGGATCTAAAGATTTTAGTTCTTCAATAAAAGTTTCATCTTTTAAATTTGTAGGCTGTAAAACATTTAAACCTTTGCTTACCGCAAATTTCTTCACAGGACTTTCCTGTAATTTTCTTCCGCGACCAGCTGGTTTATCAGAGGCAGTAATTACACCAACCACATTATAACCAGCGTTTAGGATGCTTTCCAAACTTGCCATGGCGAAATCTGGCGTACCCATAAATACTATTCTTAATGATCTCATCATTTATTTATTTTGTAAATATTCCCGGATTTTCGGGAAATTATTTCTTTATCTAATAATAGGCGTAATACTTCTAAAACCTGATCTTCGGGATAATTTATGGCTTCGGTAAGTTGCCGCGAAGAAGTATCAGAGTTTTTTAAAATTTTTATTATTTCTTTGTAAATCGTATTTTTTAGATCCCTGGTTAACAGAGCAGCTTGTTTCTGGCAAACAGAACAAATTCCGCAGTTTTTAGCTTTTTGCTCTCCAAAATACGCCAGGAGTTGTTTGCTCCGGCAAATCTTATCGTTTTCCAGATAAGCTAAAACCGAATTAATCTTTTCCTTTTTAGATTTATTATGTTGTTTTATATATGGCGTCAGCGGAAAAATAACTAAATCGTCTTCCCGGGGAACTAAAAATAAAACGGTAGCATCCTGCTCTGCAAAAACGTAGTCCAGCACCTGGTCTTTTTCCAGTTCCTCGAGAAATTTGAGCGCTTTTTTTTGATCTAACTTAGATTTTTTACAAACCGAAGCTATATCTATCGCAGTTTTATTTTCCAGGATTCCGCCGTAAGTCCGTAAAAGGGCTTTTACAAAACTTTCGTATTTCTGATTCTGATCTAAATAATACTGTAGTTGCTTCCCGGAAATCGTAAAATGAATGCTGGTTTTCTTATGAAATTCCTTTGAAAGTTTTAATACGCTACACCGATCTAAAAGCTGAAGTACCTCGTAGGTTTTTGAGAATGGAAGTTCATACTGAGCGCAAAATTCAGAAAAGCTAAAATTATGTTCGGTTTCCTCCCCTTCACCATAAGGGATCCTGAAATATGTATTAAGCTTTTTATAAACCAGTTTTACATCTTCCAACTGAGGTAAATTTGCCAGGAATTGATTTTTTAAAACCGGAATATCACCTTTATTGGTGAGAATAGTAGCAATGGCTTTTTCACCATCCCTCCCTGCGCGACCGGCTTCCTGAAAATAGCTTTCCAAAGATTCCGGTAGGTTTAAATGAATTACCTGCCGAACATCGGGTTTGTCTATTCCCATTCCAAAAGCTGTTGTAGCCACCATAATTTGATGCTTGTTCTCCAGCCAATTATTTAGTTTTTTGGTTTTTTCTTTAGGTTGTAACCCGCCGTGAAAAGCATCAGCTTTATAGCCTCTTTTATTTAGTAGATCAGCGATCTCCAGGCTTGCTTTTCTGCTTCTCACATAAATTATTGCCGTTTCATTTTTATCTTTCAGCAGTTGGTACAAGCGATAATATTTGTCTTCAGCAATTAATACATTGTAGGCAATATTTGCACGATGAAATGAATCTTTTAAGATTTCAATATCTTCCAGTTCCAGTTCCTTAACAATATCCTTTACCACCGCCGGGGTTGCGGTTGCGGTAAGTGCTATAAATGGCGTATCTGGTTTTAAATCCTTTAACAAAGAAATATTGCGATAAGCCGGTCTAAAATCGTGACCCCATTGCGAAATACAGTGCGCCTCATCTACGGCGATAAGGTTAACATTCATTAACTTAATCCGTTCTTGTACCAGGTCTTGTTGTAGTCTTTCAGGAGATAGGTAAAGAAATTTATAATTTCCGTAGATACAATTATCCAGAGCGGCATCGAGATCTCGATAAGCCATTCCGCCGATTAAGGCCATTGCTTTTATGCCTTTTTGTTGAAGGGCGTTTACCTGATCTTCCATTAGGGCCACCAGGGGAGAAACCACTATACAAATTCCATCCTGAATTAAGGCCGGGATTTGAAAACAAAGTGATTTTCCTCCGCCGGTTGGCATTAAGGCCAGCACATTCTTTTGCTCCAGGAGTTTTTCTATAACGGGCTCCTGTAAAGGCCTGAAAGACGAATGTCCCCAGTATTTCTTTAATATGTAATGCGCGTCCTGCAAATAGCCTGGATCAAATTTGATTTAAAATAAAAGCGGTTCTATCAACTATCGATGTTTTTGGAACTTCAATAGGAGTGTAGCCGTAGGTTTTGTAGGTTTCAAAAAGATATTTAGAGATTAGGCTGGCTTCTTTAAAAGATTCGTAGCGCTCGTTATCACTTTGGTAAATTTCCTCCCAGGGCGGTAAAAAGAATATTTTATCATAAGAATATTCTTTACAGGCATCTGTAAAATAAGTAGAATATTCGGTTTTAAAATAATCCATATAAGCCAGTACATCTGGGAGGCCGCGATCTATAAAAATAGTTAAAGCCGGTAGCATATCGGCCTCACGATGCTGAATTTTTCGGCCTTCCAGTAATTTTTCACTAAAAAGTACAGGTTTTTCAAGAAATAACTGGTCAATTCCCTGTTTTTGGGCTTCCAATGTTACCTGCCTGGAAATTTCATGAAGGCATTCGTGCCCATGTTTCTCCAGTTGGCGGATTATTGAAGATTTTCCGGTACCGGGACCACCGGTAATTACTATTTTCTGTTTTTTCACGCTGCAAATTTCGACATTTGAAATTGATTATAAAAATGTATGCAATCCATGTATCTTTGCAGCCTAAAATTAAGTTAGAAAATTATGAGTGGAGCGAAAGATCAGGAAGAGTTTTATAACAAATTAAGAGCGCAGTTACAGGATACATCCCTTTGGCCATCTGAGTATTTATATAAATTTATAGTTCCTGCAAAGTCGAATCAGGTAAAAATTATCGATGAGATTTTTGATAATATGGGAGCGGTTATAACTACCAGGAAATCTAAAAAAGGAACATATATAAGTACATCGGTTAACGTACGAATGAAAAATCCCGATGCTGTAATAGAAAAATATAAGGAAGTTGCAGAAAAGGTAGAAGGTGTGATCTCTCTTTAATTTTAAATTCTGAATTTTTTATCTATCCCGATATTATTTAGTATTTTGCAGCGATTAACTTCTACAATAAACTACCTCGGAGGTGAGCCTACGAGGCATTGAATGGAAGAATTTTTAATTTTTGAGACAAACCTCAGTATATTTAAGACTCGATTATCGAGTAAAGTATCACCTATAAATTTCAATTTTGACAAACGCATTAGAATATAACTCCGAAAGGAGACACTTAATTATTCCCGAATATGGGAGACATCTTCAAAAAATGGTTGAAGAGGCCATTGAAATTGAAGATGATAAAGAACGTAACCAGGTTGCGAAATCTATTATTGCCGTAATGGGTAATATGCAGCCGCACCTTCGTGATGTACCCGATTTTCAACATAAATTATGGGATCAATTATTTATAATAAGTGATTTTAAGCTTGATGTTGAATCGCCATTTCCAAAACCTACCAGGGAAATGCTGGCAGAGCGCCCCGAAATGTTGGGTTATCCTCAGAATTTTCCAAAATATCGTTTCTACGGAAATAATATTAACCGAATGATCAATGAGGTTAAAGACTGGGAAGAAGGACCTCTTAAAGAAGGTTTGGTCTTAACGATCGCGAACCATATGAAAAAGTCTTACCTAAACTGGAATCGAGATACCGTAGATGATGATGTGATCTTTGAACATCTTAGAGAGCTTAGCGGCGGAAAAATTAATTTAAAGAATGCCGACGAAGACCTTAGCGATGCTTCCAGTCTTATTAGAAATAAGAAAAAGCACGTTGCAAAAAACAATAATCCTAAAAAATCCAACCGTAAAGGTGGACGTAAGCGCTACTAAATAATATATTTACTTTCATGGGAACTTTCCAAATTGAAGGCGGGCAGCAACTTAGTGGTGAAATTCAGCCGCAAGGAGCCAAAAATGAAGCCCTGCAAATTCTTTGTGCCGTATTATTAACTTCAGAAGAAGTGGTAATTAATAATATTCCGGATATTCTGGATGTGAATAAACTAATTCAGCTTCTGGAAAATCTGGGGGTTAAGATCAAAAAACTGGGAAAGGGAAGCTATTCCTTTAAAAGTGACGATCTGGATTTAGATTATCTAAGCAGTGACCAATTTAAAAAAGACGGTAGCGGGTTACGAGGATCAATTATGATTGTTGGACCATTACTGGCAAGATTCGGTAAAGGATTTGTTCCGAAACCGGGTGGCGATAAAATTGGTAGAAGAAGACTTGATACGCATTTTGAGGGTTTTATTAAACTGGGTGCAAAATTCAGATATAACAAAGAAGAACGTTTTTATGGAGTTGAAGCTCCAAATGGACTGAAAGGTAGTTATATGCTTCTTGAAGAAGCTTCAGTTACCGGTACCGCCAATATTGTTATGGCTGCCGTTCTTGCTAAAGGAACTACTACAATTTATAACGCAGCATGTGAACCTTATCTTCAGCAACTTTGCAATATGCTTAATTCAATGGGCGCTAAAATTACAGGCGTAGGTTCTAATCTTTTAACTATTGAAGGGGTAGATTCTTTAGAAGGTTGTGAGCACAGGATTCTGCCCGATATGGTTGAAATAGGCTCCTGGATTGGACTCGCGGCTATGACCAAAAGTGAAATTACTATAAAAAATGTTAGTTGGGATATGTTGGGAATAATTCCAACAACCTTTAGAAAATTAGGAATTACTATTGAACGCAAGGGAGACGATATTTTTATTCCCGCGCATACAAATGGTTACGAAGTGCAGAGTTTTATAGATGGTTCTATAATGAATATTAGTGATGCACCCTGGCCGGGCTTCACCCCAGATTTGTTAAGTATAGTTTTGGTAGTGGCTACTCAGGCTCGTGGAAGTGTACTCATTCATCAAAAAATGTTTGAAAGCCGGTTGTTCTTTGTAGATAAACTGATAGATATGGGCGCGAAGATTATTTTATGTGATCCGCACCGGGCTACGGTAATTGGGCACGATTTTAAGTCGCAATTAAAAGCTACGACAATGACGTCTCCAGATATTAGAGCGGGAATATCCCTGCTTATCGCTGCACTTTCAGCAAAAGGAACTTCTACAATCCATAATATTGAACAAATAGACAGAGGTTACGAAAACATAGACGAACGTCTTAAAGCACTTGGCGCTAAAATAGAGCGTTTAGCTTAAGGTTCAATCTTGAGATAAAATAAAAAGTATTCGGAATATCTTGGTTTCGTCAAGCTGAACTTGTTTCAACTTCAAACATAACTGGAATTACAAATAACTTAGATTCTGAAATAAATTCAGGATGACGCATAAATAAAAAATCCGGATGATTTATATCCGGATTTTTTAGGCTTAAAAATTCAGAAACTAAACTTCAGTTTCTGCTTTTTTCTTGTTTTCTTTATAATGGAAAAGGTTATGCTCCTTAATCATTTTCGTGGTTTTTTCAGGAAGCATATCTTCCCAACCTTCTTTTCCTTCGCTAATCATTTGTAGTATTTCTCTTGAATAAACATCAAGGATTTCAGGGTTGTAATTCTCGATATCTTCAACTCTTCCATTATACTTGAAGAATTTATACAATTCTTTCATTCTAGGATGCACTTTTAAGTTATCGCTGGTAGTAATTTCTCCGGTTTCAGGATCTTTAAGCGGATATAAATACACTTTAAGATCTTTAAAGAATAATTTACCAAAGGCTTCCAGAATACCACCACTTAGATGTCTGTAATATTTCTCGTCAAAAACATCAACGAGGTTATTTACACCCATAGTTAAGCCCATACGTTGCTTGGAATATCTTGAGAAATATTCAACAACACGATAATACTCCTGGAAATTCGAGATCATCACCGTTTGGCCCAGGGAACATAAAAGTTTTGCCCGGTCCATAAAATCACGTTCATCAATTTCCCCTTCGGCTCTAAGGTTAGAAAGGGTAATTTCAAAAATAACTTCGGTATTCTCTTTTTCTACTTTACTTTCTTTCAGGAATAATTCGAGCGAACGCTCATACATATCCATGTTTACTTTGGTCACCGGTCTAAAACTTCCGCGTAGCGCAAGAATATTCTTTTTGTAAAGAATTTTTGCGGGAAGCACGTTGTTTCCGTCAGGCGCGAACATCACGGCATCGGTCATCCCGTTTTTAACCAGTTGTAAACTCATTAAGCGGTTATCTACACCTTCAAATCGAGGTCCACTAAAGTTTATGGTATCAATCTCTATTTGATCTTTGTCTATATGATCGTAGAGGTAACGTAAAAGTTTCTTCGGATTATCATATTTGTAATAAGCACCGTAAATAAGGTTTACGCCAAGTATTCCAAGGGTATTTTGCTGATGGCGGGCATCGTTTTCGTGAAACCTAACGTGCAGGCTAATCTCATTATAATCTTCTTCCGGTCGTACCTGGTATCTAATTCCTACCCAACCGTGGCCTTTATACTTCTTTGCGAAATCTATAGTAGCAACGGTGTTGGCATAACTAAAGAAAAGTTTATTTGGATGTTTTTCCCGGGAAATTCGCTGTTCTATGAGGCCAATTTCGTGGGAAAGCATTTTTTTTAACCTTGCTTCTGTTACATATCTCCTGTCATCTTCAACTCCATAAATAGCATCACTAAAGTCTTTATCGTAAGCACTCATCGCTTTAGCAATGGTGCCAGACGCACCTCCAGCTCTAAAAAAATTCCTCACGGTTTCCTGACCGGCACCAATTTCGGAAAACGTTCCATAGATATTTTCATTTAAATTAATGCGAAGTGCTTTGCTTTTTATAGAAGGAACATTTTCAAATTCCTTATCGCCCATTATTGTAATTGGCATAATTTTTCTTTTAAGTGTGATTTCTTTTTTGTGTATACCAAAGGTACTAAAAACGGTAAGGTATTGAAAAAAAATATCTTTACTTTTGCGTAAAACAAACAATTCTTGGAAGTAATATTTTTAGGTACAGGAACATCTCAGGGAATACCCATAATTGGAAGCAAACACCCGGTTTGCCTTAGTGATAATCCTAAAGACAAACGCCTTAGGGTTTCGGTTTTAGTAAAATGGGAAGGCCATAATATCCTGATAGATTGTGGTCCTGATTTTAGAATGCAAATGCTTTCAAATCCAGTTGAAAGCCTTGATGCAATATTATATACGCACGAGCATAACGATCATACCGCGGGTTTAGACGATATTCGTCCTTTTTTCTTTAGGCAGGGTGACATTCCTATTTTTGCTCATAAACGGGTGTTAGAATCTTTGCGACGGCGTTTTGATTATATTTTTACTTCGACAAATAAATATCCGGGATCTCCGGGTGTGAACGAGCACGAAATTGTAAATGAAGCTTTTCATTTTAACAACCTAAAGATTATCCCAATAAACTACAAACATAATCGCTTACAGGTTTTTGGATTTCGGCTTAAGGATTTCGCTTACCTTACCGATCTTAAATCTATTGAAGAAGAAGAAGTTCAAAAACTGGATGGGGTAAAGGTTATGGTAGTTACCGCCCTAAGAATTGAACCGCACCATTCACATTTAAATCTTGAGGAAGCTTTAGAGTTTATTGCTCGGGTTAAGCCAGAAAAGGCTTATCTAACACATATTAGCCATTTACTCGGCTTCCACGACGAAGTACAGCAACAACTTCCGGAAAATGTCTTCTTAGCCTACGATAACCTGAAAATCACTATTTAAGATGCGCAAAAATATTTTGCTTTACCTCTTTATCTTTTCTCTTTTGTTTACCATTTTTATTTATGTGAACGATAAAAAAATCCTTGATTCCAGGGATGCCGATATTCAGGATTTAAAAGCTCAAGTTGAGCGCCTGGAGATGGAAACCGATTCTTTAGCTGAATTAAATGAAAACGCTATTTATTTCTCTTTGCTTGAAAATGAAGACGCGATGAGCTATTTTGAAAATAATGGGATTGAAGCTGCTGTTGTTTCTGAAGCTATAGAAAACGAACTGATGAGCCAGAACAAGGTAAATATCGATAATTCTTATGTGCCTTTTGCCGGAATGGAAGGTGAAATGCACATCAACAAGGTCAAAATCCTAAACCATAAATGGGTAATTGCCGATTTTACCGATGGGACTTACTGGGGCGAAGTATTTTTCACCTATTTTATAGATGAAGAAGGAAAACCAGAACTTATAGCTGAAAAATCTTTTCTTTATCCGGCCAACTAAATCCTTTTTTTAAGCCATTCCCGTAATTCAAAGAAGTTTTGCGGAGCTACTCCGTGACCTACCGGAAATTCAGAATAGCTGTTTTCAATTTTAAGATCGTCCAGAACAGGTTTGGTTTTACGGGCCCATTCTACAGGAATTACCTGGTCTACCGAACCGTGAGAACAGTAAAATGATAATTTTGAAAAATCGTTTTTCTCAAACCCCGGTTTTATAATTCCTTTATTGATATAACCGCTAAGCGCGATAATGTTTTTAACTTTTTCAGGATATGAGAGGGCTACTGCATAAGCCAAAATACTTCCCTGGCTAAATCCTAATAGCGTTACGTTTTCAGCATCTAAACTATAAGCTTCAATCGCTTCGTCTATAAGATCTGAGATTATTTCACGTGATTCTTTGGCTTGCTCGTCATCGCTGAATTTTCCATCCTGGTTATCCCAGTGAATAGCATACCAGGCATTTCCGTAAGGTTGCATAGCGTAAGGCGCTTTTACCGATATCACGAATAACTCATCAGGTAATTCTTCAGCAAAAGAGAAAAGATCGTTCTCATCGCTTCCGTAGCCGTGCAGCATAATAAGCAATGGCGGCTTTTCGATTTGAATTTTCGGTTTTCTTATAAGGTGTTGTAGAGAAAGTTCTTTGGTATTCATTTATTGTATTGTACTAAACCATTTTTGATAATATGCACCAAGAATTGGCACTTCTTTTTGTTCGCCCTGTATTGCGGTAACCAGGCCATAAATACCTAAAACCGCGATAAAAATGTAAAAGGCTGATGAAATTAGCCAGCTGTCAAACATTCCTACTAAAACTCCTAAAACGTAAAAAGTCACGTGTATGCCAAGAGCCTGTCTAATGTGAAATGAAGCAAACGGATTTTTATGCTCGTTGTTCATAAAATAGGCGATAATAGTGCCAATAATCGTAAGATAGGCAACAATAGCTGGAGTTTTTCCTTCTTCGGCAACGGTTTTCATAGCTGGTTATTTAGATACAAAGGTATTAAATTTAGCATGAAAATTATAAACCAAAATCCCCCGCTTTGGTAATAATTCCCAAAGCTTCTCCCTGAAGTTGGTGGCCTTTGAAAATACTGTTTTTTGAAGTCGAAAAAATATGTGCCTCAGTGAATTTATATTTATCATTGGGAATGAACAAACTTAAATCGGCGGGATTTCCCTCTTTAATTTCAATGTCTTCCAGGCCAAATCTTTGCTTTCCTTTACCTAAAAATTCCACAACTTCTTCTGTGGAAAAGATTGTACTCAAAGCTCCAAAAGCTGATTCCAGACCGATGCTTCCGTATAAAGCATTATCAAACTCTACCTTTTTATGTTCGGTATCAATTGGGGTATGATCGCTGGTGATCATATCTATTGTTCCGTCTTTAACACCCTTAATAAGCGCTTTTATATCTTTTTTGGTTCTGAGTGGTGGCAAAACCTTAGCATTAGTATTAAAGTCCTGCAAAAGTTCATCTGTAAAGATCAAATTATGAATGGCCACGCTGCAACTAACATCTAAACCTTTCTTTTTGGCTTCCCTGATCAAGGCAACAGATTTTTTAGTTGAAATAGTGGGAATATGTAATTTCCCGCCTGTATATTCCAGAAGATAAAGGTCTCTTGTAATTTGCAGTTCTTCGGCCAGGTTAGGAATTCCCTTTAATCCCAAGGAGGTACTATTTTGTTCCTCGTTAACCATTCCCTTCCCCGCTATGCGGTCTTCCTGCGGGAAAGATTGTACTAAAGCATCAAAATTTTGTGCGTATTGAAGTGCTATTTTCAATAAATTAGGATTATTTACTGCATGTTTGTAATCTCCAAAAGCAATGGCACCGCCTTGTTTCATATCATAAAGTTCGGCAAGATCCACGCCTTCGCTTTTAATAGTTAAAGCCCCGGTAGGGAACATTTTAACCGGATGATGTGCCGCCTTAGATTTCACCGAAGTTATCGCTCCATTATTGTCAATTATCGGATACGTATTGGGATTTAGAGCGATGCTGGTAAATCCGCTTTTTGCGGCGGTATCCAAGCCGTTTGCTATGGTTTCACGCTCTTCAAAACCGGGTTCTCCAAAACTCACACTACTATCAAACCAACCCTTAGAAACGTGAAGATTTTCTTCAGCAATCACTTTATCGGCTTTGGCGGCAATGTCTTTTCCTATTTTTTTAATGATCCCGTTTTCAATTAAAATATCCAGCTTTTTATTGTTGTAAGCCGAGCTTTTATCTATTACGGTAACCGATTTTAAAAGTAGTTTCATATATTATAATTTTAATCCCGATGTTGAACCTGTTACTAATTTTGAGTCTGGCATCATGCTGGTTATTTAAGGTATTTTAAGAGGAGTATCTCTGTGGTTAAAAATATTAGTGCAAAAATAACAAAGCATTTCCAAAGCTCGTTGCTTTGACCAGCTGCTTTTACTTGGTCAAAATAAGACCCTATACTTGGATGTATTTTTATATTTTCTGTTTCCTGTGGAATATTATATTCTAATTCGCTTTCGGTTCGGGGCGAATTAAAACTAATATAACCCTGGTTTTCGCCTTTATATTCCAGGGAATAATTTCCTGAAGCTATATCTAAACCGTTGGTTAAGATTTCTAAATTATCACCTAATATACGTTGCTGCGGAATAAAATCTTCGGTTTCTGAAACGATGTGGACCACTTCGTCTTGTCGCGTTTGAAGCGGTATTTTAATATTATCTTCTTTCCCGGTTTCGTAATAAAGTTTTGGCGTTTTTAAAGCCATAAGTCCCATATTATAAAAAACCGGAACGATTAAAGGAGAGTTTCTGAAATTAGAATTTTCAGCATTTAATGCTGCAGAAAATAAAAATACATTATTTCGTTCCTGCAAAAATCCTGAATTATCCTGGAATGAAATTACGTTACTTCCGTTTTGCACATTATAATAAGTCTGGACTTTTGGATAATCAAAATTCTCAACCCGTTCCTCAAAAACCCCGGTTAGTAAAGGATGATCAAAAGCGAGCTCTGTGATTAATGTTTCCTGGGTTTTTAATTCAGAGAAATTAGGGCCATTCAGCCTGCGAAGTAGATTATTATAAGAGTTTTGATCGATATTTTCTGAAGGAATAATAACCAATCCAACCGCATTGATTTGAAGGTTTACCAGGTTAGATTCCAGTGCACCGGAAAGCGATTCCAATTCGTTGAGAATTACCAGATCGGCGGTGTTTAGCCGATTAAAATCGAGTTGATTAACTTCAAATATTTCGGTTTTAAATTCAGGAGGAGTAAGAATGCGGGTTAGATAATTGGCGTCTACATTCTCGGTAATGATAATAACCTCTGCCGGTTTAAGTTTATTTAAACTGAAAAATAGCGAATTATCATAATCTAAAAATGCATCTTCAATTCTAATAATTCCATTAGAAATTTCTTCAGCGTTAATTTTAAAATTGGTTTGGGTATCCTGATTTACCTCAAAATTCACGGCGGTTTTTGCCAAAAGTTCTTCTCCGTTATAAACCGACACGCTTACCGGTTCTGAAATCTCTGAAGTACTGCTCAATAAAACCTGTAAACTGATTTCATTAGTTTCATGATCGCTGATAAACACGGAATCTAAACTGATATTTTGAGTATTTTCAGGAACTGCTGGAATAAGATGATAATTTAAAGCGGTAGAATCTGTTAATTTTTCAGCATTTAAATTCTGCTGAAAATCTGACATAAAAATAAAATCTTTTTCTTTACCGGAACCTTTCAGAAGTTGATCTGCTATTAATTTCAGGGTATTAAAATCTGAAGAATTTTCGGAAAAATCGAGATTTTGAAGTTCGGTATTTAATTCTTCAGCAGAAAGCTTTCGAAATTCAGCATTATTAGTGAAAAGGCTTATTTCTTCATTTTCAGGAAGATTTTTAATCAAGTCCTGAATAGCAGCAGCCAGCAGTTCGCCGTTTTGTCCCGAGGCCTGCATACTGTAAGAATTATCTAAAAAAATCACCTTATTACTTAAGGCGGCTTCATGGTTTTCTGCAGGAAAATAGGGTTGGGCAAAGGCAAGAATTAAAACAGTTAACATTAACATTCTCGTAGCCAGGACCAGCCATTTTTTTAACCGTGAGCTTTTTCGGGTTTGCCGAATAACTTTTTTTAGAAATTTTACGTTTGTGAAATCTTCTTTTTGGAAGCGGCGTAGTTGAAATAAATGGACAGCAAGCGGTATGAGTAGTAAAAACAGGGCATAAAGTAGTTCCGGCTGTTTAAATTCCATAAAGCTTTAAAAAGTTTTTCAAATATATGAAATGGAATTTAAGCTAAGGCCGTTTAATTTTGAATTTAAAAGTGCTGCCTTTGCCTTTTTCAGAAATAACATCAATGGAACCCTGCATCTGATCTATATGTTTTTTAACTGTGGCCAGCCCGATACCGCTGCCCGGATTTCCGTGCCTGTCCTTTGCATCTAGCGTAGCGAAGAGTTCGAAGATCTTCTCCGTATCATCCTTATTTATGCCGTTACCATTATCGCTTACTGCGAAACAATAATAAGCTTCAGTAGTTTTAAACTTAATATCTACTTTTCTAACTTCCTTGTTATTGTATTTTAAAGCATTGCTTATTAGGTTCATAAAAACCTGACTTAGAGCGGCTTTATTGATGTTTTCCAGATGGCCACAGTCTGGGTAAGTGATTTCTACATTTTCTTCTAGCGAATATAGATCTGTGATCTTTTTTAATAAAGTGGGCAGATGTACATCTTCAAAATCTTTTTCTAAGATGTGATCACTGCGGTAGAAACTTAGAATTCCGTCTACATAATTTCGAAGCGAATAGGAGGATTCTACTAAAAAGTCAAGATATTGCCTACTTTGCTCGTCTAGTTTTTCTTTATTTTCGTCTTTGAGTAATTCGGTTAAAGAAATAATATTGGCCAGCGGCGATTTAATATCGTGTGATACCAGGCTGGCAAATTTTTCCAGATCTTTATATTTCTGCTTTAATTTTCGCTGAACGTGTTGAAGTTTCGTTTTTTGTTTACGGGACTCAAAAAGGTTTAAACTTTGATTTGCCAAAGCGAGTAAAGCTTTTTTCTGGTCTTCGTCTAATTTCCTGATTTTTGTATCAAAAATGCAGAATACCGCTATGGCGTGGCCATTTGAGCTTAGCAGAGGCACCCCGGCATAAAAATTAAATTCAAGGTCGTAAATTCCTTTTGCATTTTCAAAAAAAACAGGATGATCGCTGCTGTTAATTATGAAGATTTCTTCACCGGCATAAATAGTACGTTCACAAAAAGAATTTTCTCTTTGAATTTCGGCCTGCTGGGTACCATAAACCGATTTATACCAAATATTTTTTTTGCCAATAATGCTGATTTTTGCTACTGGAACCTGGCAAATTTTTGCCGCTAAAAAAGTAAGTTGGTCGTAATCTTTATCTTCTCCCGATTTAAAAATCGCATATTCAGCAAGGGCTGCCCTCCGTAATTTTTCGTTTGAAGAAACATATTTTTCTTGCATACCGAATGGTATTTTACTCACTATCAGTGATGTGAAAAGATAAAATAGGCTCTATTGAAATTTTGTTATATTCAATCTCGATGCCTCTTGATTTTGCTACAAAATAGCATATGTTAAGTTAAAAAAAAATCTACGATTTTCTACAAAAAAGAATACCAATTACACTTTCTTTCTTATCGAAAAATTAAAACGAGTGCCTTTTCCAACTTCCGAAGTTACTTTTAGATTACCTCCTAAATTACCTACCAGCCTTTTTACAGTAGAAAGGCCAATTCCATAGCCTTTATTACCAGAACGGTCACGTTTAGCTACTGTAGTGAAGAGTTTGAAAATATCTTCTTCTTTTTCTTTGGGAATACCTATGCCGTTATCTTTTATACTAAAGTAATAGAAATCGGGGTTTTGCGAAAATTCAATATCTATAATGATTTTTGGCTTGTCATTGTATTTTAAGCTGTTGCCCAATAAATTCAAAAATATCTGTTCAAGGGCAGCACGGTTAGAGCTAATTATAGTGTTATCCTCGGGAAGGTTTATTATGCAGTCTTCAGTAATATTTAAAAGGTCTATAATGTCTTCCAGTAATTGGTGCACATCAAATTCCTCATTATTTGAAGCGGCAATATTATCACTCTCGTAATGATCTAAAATTCCATTGATGTAACCGCTAAGTTTTAATCCGGCTTGTTTTAGATTATTTAAATAATCCAGCCCTTCAGTACCCAGTTTTTCCCTGAACTTGGCTTTCAAGATATCAGCGATAATAATCATATTTGCCAAAGGCATTTTCATATCATGAGAAACTACCCCTGCAAAATCTTTAAGCATCGCGTTATGCTCATTAAGCTGCTTTTGAATGTTCTCCAGATAAATATTTTTCCGTTTTAATTCAAAAAGAATTTCTACCTGTTTAGCCAAGGATTTTAGCGCTTTTTTTTGAGACTGATCTAATTTATTTGGTTTGGCGTCTATCACGCAAAGTGTACCTAGAACCATATTGTTGTAATCTCTAATCGGCATCCCGGCATAATAAATAATGGGATCGGTTTGAGCGATTACAAAGGGATTATCCTCAAAACGTTTGTCTAACCTGGTGTCTTCAATTTCCATTAATTCCTCGGGTTCCAGAATTGCGTGGCTGCAAAATGAAATACCACGATCTGATGTACAGAGTTCGGTGCCATATTTAGATTTAAACCATTGATCGTGTTCGCCAACAAGGGAAATTAAGGAAACCGGAGTTTTGCAAATAAAAGAAGCAAGTTGGGTAATATTGTCAAATTCTTCCTCGGTAGGAGTGTATAAAATGTTAGCATCCTGGAGCGCTTTTAGTCGTTGACTTTCGTTTTCGGGAATCGCAGGACGTAACATATGATGGAGATTGAATTAATCCAAATTTAACAAATTTAACTGAATCCTGTTAAATTTTTGCTAATATTTTTCAAACACGCCAAGCCCAAATAAAGCAAAGTCATATTTCACGGGATCGGCTGAATCCAGTTTCCTTAGCGAAGTATCTAACTCAGATAATGCTTTGGCATCATTGGCTTTTCGCTTTAAAAGTTTTAATTTCCTGGCCACATTCCCGGAATGTACGTCTAAAGGGCAACTTAATTGGGAAGGAGTGAGATTTTTCCAAAGTCCAAAATCTACGCCGGCCTGGTCTTTTCTCACCATCCACCGCAGGTACATATTTATTCTCTTAGCAGCAGAATTTTTCAGTGGATCACTTACATGCTTTTGTGTTCGGGGAGGATGCGGAATTTTAAAAAACACTTTTTTAAATTCGTGAATTGCGTGTTGAAGCGAATCTTTTTCAGCATTCTCAGTAAAAATAGTTTCAATTCCGCCGTGATTCTTGTAGATATTTCTTAATGCTAAAATAAAATAGGTAAGATCGGTTTCGTTAAAAGTGCGGTGGACAAATCCCGTTAAATTCTCAAGATCACTTTCTGTATGATTTAAAATGAAATCGTGCGGATTGCGATCCAGCATTTCCATTAATCGATTCGCATTTTTAAGAATACTTTTTCGGTTTCCCCAGGCAATGGTAGCCGTAAGAAATCCAGAAATTTCAATATCTTCTTTTTTACTGAACTGATGTGGAATTTGCACAGGGTCTGAATCTATAAATTCAGGCGTGTTGTATTGTTTAGCTTTAAAGTCGAGAAAAGATTTGAGTTCACTTTTTTTCAAACCGCTTAGATTTCCTTTTTGTCTATAATCTTACCGTCCTGCATCGTGATTTTTCGGTCGGCCATATCTGCGAGTTCTTCATTGTGGGTTACAATCACAAAGGTTTGCTGAAATTCGTCCCGAAGCTTAAAGAATAGCTGATGAAGATTTTCGGCAGATTCGGTATCTAAATTCCCAGAGGGTTCATCGGCAAAAATCACCGCAGGATTATTAATAAGTGCCCTTGCGACGGCAATACGCTGTTGCTCACCACCGCTAAGTTCGGCCGGTTTATGGTGTGCCCGGTTTTTTAGCCCTAAGAAGCCTAAAAGCTCTTTGGCACTTTCTTCGGCTTTTTCTTTTGGTGTGTTATGAATAAATGCAGGAATACAAATGTTTTCTAAAGCGGTAAACTCAGGTAACAACTGATGAAATTGAAAAATAAATCCAATATTCTTATTTCTGAATTTTGATAATTCCCGGGACGAGAGTTTATATATATCGGTATTGTTGATTTTAAGCGTAGAATCTTTGTCTTTCTCGGGTTTATCGAGGGTTCCTAATATCTGAAGCAAAGTTGTTTTCCCTGCTCCCGAAGCTCCCACAATTGAAACGATTTCACTTTTTTTAATATGAAGATCGAGACCTTTTAATACGTGCAGGTCTCCGTAGTATTTATGAATATTTTTGGCTATAATCATTTGTTCGCTCGATAATCGAGATTTAAAAGCTCCAGAACTTTCCTCGAAATAAAATTAATACTTCCTTAAATGCCTTTTAACCTGGTTCGAGATATTTACTAAGGCTCTTGAAAATTAGCCAAATTAAGGAAATTCCCAAAACTAATACTATATAATGTTTCACAAGAAATCGATTTAAAATCACGTTAAATCACCAGCTATTTGTTTATTAATAGCTTAGATTTGCTAAACAAAAATAATTTATGAATTCAGAAAATTTAGAACTGGCAACATTGGCAGGAGGTTGTTTCTGGTGTACCGAAGCTGTTTTTCAACGTTTAAATGGAGTGGAGCAGGTGCTTTCAGGCTTTACCGGTGGAAATATAAAAAATCCCGCATATCGTGAAATTATAACCGGTAGGACCGGCCACGCTGAAGCGATTCAGATTAGATTTGATCCGGAAGTGATAAGCTTTCAGGATTTACTATACGTATTTTTTGCCACACACGATCCTACAACGCTGAATCGACAGCAAAATGATGTGGGTACTCAATATCGAAGCGCTGTTTTTTATCATTCTGAAGCACAAAAAGAAATTGCAGAAAAGATAATTGAAGAGCTGGAAGAAAAGGATATTTTCGACAATAAAATTGTAACCGAGATTAGTGCGGTGAAAGATTTTTATATTGCAGAAAAAGAACATCAGGATTTCTATAATCAGCACAGGCAGCAACCATATTGCCAGTTCATAATAGATCCTAAAATAAAAAAACTAACTGAAGTCTTTTCAGATAAACTGAAATAATAAAAAGATGGCATATAAATTTAAAGAAGAATATAATATTGAGGTTACCGACGGACTTCAGGAAAATTATAAAAATATTCTCGAAGGAATAGGCGAGAATGTTAGCCGAGAAGGCATAGAGAATACTCCAGAGCGTGCAGCCAAAGCTATACAATTCTTAACCCAGGGCTATAAAATGGATGCCGAAACCATTCTAAAAAAAGCTATGTTCAAGGAGAGTTATGACGAAATGGTGGTAGTAAAAGATATAGAACTCTATTCGCTTTGTGAGCACCACATGCTACCTTTCTTCGGAAAAGCCCATATTGCCTATATTCCCAATGGCCATATTGTAGGTTTAAGTAAATTGCCCCGGGTGGTAGATGTCTTCGCCAGGCGCTTGCAGGTTCAGGAACGTTTAACCCATGATATTCTGGAATGTATTAATAGAACACTTAAACCAAAAGGAGTTGCAGTAGTTATTGAAGCAGTACATATGTGTATGATGATGCGTGGCGTACAAAAGCAAAATAGCGCTACTACAACGTCAGGATTTAGAGGGCAGTTTGAGAAAATAGAAACGCGGAATGAGTTTTTAAAACTAATTAGCTCTAATCTTAGGTAAGGAATTGGCACTTTATTTGCCTTATTAATCAAAAGCAATCAAAATGAAACTTTTAAAAGATAAATTATTTATAAAAGGCCTGGTATACGATGCTTTAGGTATGGCTACTATGGCGATTCCGCTAGTAGGGCCGTTTCTCGATTTATTATGGGCACCTTACGCGGCCAATAAAATGGGTGAAATGTATCCTGGAAAAAAAGGAAAAGTGGCTTCAGTAATTGTATTCCTTGAAGAGATCTTACCAGGAACTGATATTATTCCAACCTTTACGCTAATGTATTTCTATACTTTTGTTTGGAGTAAAAAGAAGCAACCAAATGAGCGTGTGATTGAAGTTGAGATTATAGATTAAATTTTTTAACTTATAATGAAAATTATATTTTAAACGGGATTCCAACTTGGAATCCCGTTTTTTTTGCATTTGTTGTAAATTTTTTAAAAACTCTTTAACAGACCGCTTACGATGCTTTTTAATTGTTTTATGTAATTTACCCTGAATGTAAAATTTATAAAATGTCAGAATTTGACCATGATAGACCAATAATTTCCAATCCATCAAAAATTTCATTCTCCGGATGGAAGAAAATAGCTTTTATAATAAAGGATAAAATAGACGAAAATAATTTAGGCATTGTGTCTGCAGGCGTAGCTTTCTATGCGTTTTTAGCAATCTTTCCGGCAGTTATGGCTCTGGTTTCTATTTATGGTTTGGCGGTGACTCCGTCTCAAATTGAATATCAATTAAATCAGCTTGGTACAATGATACCGGATGAAGCATTTGGTATTGTAGAGCAAAGGTTGGAGGCGTTTATTTCTACTTCGGGAAAAGCTCTGGGCTGGGGAATGGCAATAGGTATATTATTTAGTATTTGGAGTGCCAATAAAGGAATGAAGTCTTTATTTAGAGGTATTGATATCGCCTACGCAACCCGAAGCACACGCGGATTTATAAAACAAAATGCACTTACTTTATTGTTCACTTTTGGTGCTATAATACAGGTTATTTTAAGTATGGGGTTAATTGTGGCATTTCCTGCTGTTGTAGGAGAGTTGGATTTGCCCCAAAAAATAGAAAGCCTAATTAGTTGGTTACGCTGGCCAATTTTGGCCATTATAGTTGGTTTTTTTCTTTGCCTTATTTATAAATATGCACCAGAGCGCACCAATCCTAAATTAAGATGGGTGATTCCAGGGGCATTGGTTGCTACCATTCTTTGGTTAATTGCTTCCTGGGGTTTTTCGTTTTACGTAAGTAATTTTGGAAGTTACGGTGAAGTTTATGGCTCTATTGCCGCGGTGGTTATTATGATGTTATGGCTTTTTATTAGTTGCTTTACAATGTTACTCGGAGCTCAAATTAATTCTGCTTCAGAGAGATATGCGAAGAAGATCACTTCATTTAAATAAATTTTGAGTGAAATTTCAGTGGGCCAAAGACCGTTAAAACTGTGTTATTTGAAATCTCTTTAACGTTAGAAATGCAGAATTACCTCGATATTTAATTAATCGAAACAATCGAGGTGAAACCAATAAAATAAAAAATTATGAATAATGAGGTAGTACAAACAGGTATGAAATGGCTTAAAAGAGCTGTTATCTTTAAAGCAGGCAAAATGATCATGAAAAAACCAGCAAGTGCACTTGGGGTTGGAGCGGTAGCAGCAGGGGCTGGAATCGCAGTTTATAGCTTATTTAAAAAGAGAAAGAAAAAAGACTTAACCCATATTGACAATATTGAAGACAATAATCCTGAAATTGAAGGAAAAAAGAAAATTGTAATATAAAACTGTTAAAAATAAATAAACCTCACAATCCCGAAAACTATCCGGAACTGTGAGGCTTTTTATGAGATTTAAAATCAGACTTCTTAAGCCTGTTTCTTTTTTTAAACTACATTATTAAAGGTACCACCTAACCGAAACTGAAATATTTCTTCCAATATTAGAAATACCGTCCGGTTTTAAGCGCGAAAGGTGCGAAATGTAATCTTTATTCAGGATATTGTTTGCGCTTACTCCAATTCTCATTTCTGTAGTATTTATAGCGAACTCTCCTCCAAATCCAGCGCCCAAAAGTCCATAGCCCCCGGTACGGGTTTCGAAGGCACTCACGTTATTTTGATCGAATACATTTTTAAGCCTTACAAATGCATATTTGCTATAGATTTTCTCATCGGAATTATCAAATTCCAACCTAAAGGTATTGGTTATGGAATTTGCCGGAATTAAGGGTAAATACTCTCCATTATTTCTTTTTCCCGTCACGGTTTCAAAACTACTTTCCAAATGCAGCCAGTCTAAAGGGTGTGGATGAATATGTACGCCAATCTCCCCACCGTACAATTCAGCATTGTTCTGTGTGTATTGAAAAACAGGGTTTTCTTCGATTAATTCGCCAGTGGGCTCCAGATAAATATAATCGTTTATAGTATTATGAAATCCGTTTATGAAAGCTTCAAAATGCTTGTTCCGCCATTCAAAAGAAAGATCTACCTGGAAATTCTGTTCATTATCAAGGTTTTGATATCCAACCTCATAGCGATTGGTCCCGTGGTGAGAACCGTTAGAAGTTAATTCCGATAAATTAGGCGCTCTAAAACCGGTAGCAAGATTTAACCTTGCACTTAGTCTTTCAGAAATAATATATTTTGCACCTAAGGCTCCATTAATACTTTTGTAAGAGTTATTTACAGCGGCAATTTCTCCACCTTCGTGTGCGTGCTCTTCTTCATGTTCTTCTTCGGTAGGTTCGTCTTCGTGAGGTTCTACGGCTTCACTGTCAATACTTCGGGTATCAAATCTTAAGCCTCCCTGAAAATCCCATTTATCAAAATGCACGTGGGTAGTAGCAAACACCCCAAAATCTGTTGTAACGGCATCTGGAATTAAAATTTCTTCGCCGTAATTGGTATTAGTTTGATGCATTCCCTGTACTCCCAAAATGGTTTCAAATCTTCCGGTTCTGGGTAAATTATATTTTAAATTATAATTTAAAGTTTCTAAATGCATTTCCAGTGCGGGATGATCTGCGCCTTCTTCCTCTTCGAGGTGTTCTTCTTCTTCCTCTGCGTGCTCTTCTTCACCGTGTTCCTCTTCGTGAAGATGTTCTTCGAACTCTTTTCGGTTATTATATTGATAACCTACTTTAAAGTCAAGACTTGAATTATTGAAATACAGCTTATTTTCTAAACTTAGAATATGATTGTCAATTTCCTGGTAGGGAAGAAGAGGATCTTTAACGGTAGATTGTTCGCCTATTTCCTCCGGAATTCCAATATTCGATTTATTGAAATTATACCTTAAATCTGTTTTAAATTTAGCATCCTGGAAGCCAATTCCTGTTTTAAAATCAGTTTCATTAAAGCGGGTGTTGGTCACTCTTTCCCCATCTCCTGTTTCGTAATCGCTGTGAGCAGCATAACTTCCACGGGCCAGGAATTTTAGTTTTTCTCCTGAAGTTTTAACCATAGCGCTTCCCTGGTATCCCCGCGTATTACTGAAATAATTTAGATCTGCTTCAGCATTGGTTTCATTTGCTGCAGCATAACGTTCGGGATTCAGGTAAAGTACACCACCAATAGCGTCGCTTCCGTAGAGAAGGGAAGCAGGACCTTTAATTACCTCAACACTTTCAATTCCTTTAGAACTTATACCAAGCCCGTGCTCATCTCCATACTGCTGGTTTTCCAAACGTACGCCTTGCGTATAGACCAAAACACGGTTAGAGCTTAAACCTCTGATCACAGGTTTTCCAATTCCCACACCGGTAGTTAAACTTTCTACCCCTGCAATTTGGGTTAGGCCATCGCTTAAAGTTACCGCACCTTTTCGGTTGAGGTCGGCTACATTTTCACGTTCTACGCGCATAACATTTTCACTTTGCAATTGGTGAAAAGGAGTAGAGATAATCACTTCTTCCATTTCTATAGCCGATTTTTCTAAAGTGATATTTAAGCTGGAAGTTTCAGGAAAATCGAGTTCGTTAGAGTAAGTAGCAAAACCTACCGACGAAATCACAATTTTAAACTTTCCGTTTGGGATATTTTCTATAGTAAAATTTCCATCAATATCGGTCATATCGCCTTTACTGAGTTCTGGAAAATAAACATTGGCGCTCAATACCGGTTCTCCGGTTTCAGCAGTGGTAACCTGGCCCGAGAAACTATTCTGAGCATATATAATAGGGCTCACCGCTAAAAATAGCAATGAGAAAAGTAAACTTTTCATATTATTTTTTAAATAATTATACTTCTAACAAAAAATTCGAATTGTTAGGCAGTCATAGGCGGACCTCGAAGCTCAAAAGGGAGCCTTTGATAATTACTTAAAAATTTATAAAGATCGAAGAATTGTTTTTTGATCTGCTTTTCTAAAAGCGGTTCAAAATTTATGAAGTCTGTAACGAGTACCGGACTTGGATTGAAAGAATGTAATTCACAGTCAAGGCTACTCTCGTGAAAATGCTCATCGGCATAATTAACACATAATTCGTGTCCGTGCTCGCTAAAGATATGCGAGAAACTAATCACCAAAGGAAGCAAAAGCAAAGCTCCCAAAAGTATAGCGAATATGTGTTTAAATATTTTCAAAAATAATTATTGGAATAATTTAGCAAATCCCATTCTGCTTAGCATTTTCTTTTCGAAAGCCCAAAAGAATTGAAACTGGCCAAAAATCCAGCCGAAACTAACCAATAAAACCTGGTAGATAGGAAAAATTAGAAAAATTCTTGCACTCCAGTAAACCGCCCAATGAGAGGAAGATTCGTAGATACCCAAAAGATTACATAAAGGCTCAGCTAATTTAGTCGATGTAGATCCCGTAATAGCGAACACCAATAGAATTATAAATATTTGCCAATTAGAATCTATACCCCAACGTGCTTTTAATTTATTCATTCTGCAAAAATAGTAAAAGCTTCGGAGAATTAAAATAATCGGAGTTAAATACGCGTAGAAACTGAAAAGCGTTGGTTATAATGCCTGCTGAAAAAAACAAAATAATTGTACAGGAGATAGTTAACTTTGTACCCATAATCTATATTAGGTTCATAATTAATTTCCTGTAAATAAAGATCGGGATTATAAATCTGGGGTTGTCTTACCCGCTGATTATACTCTGAAACTAAAAATCGGTTTTTATTTTCCAGGTATTGCTGGGAGTAGTAACCTTCTGGTTTCGCAATAGAATTAATAAAAAGATTGAATCCTGGCTCAATAATTATGATCTCATACTCAAGGCTATCATTTGCAATACGAACCGTATCCTCATTTATTTGGGAATCTCCCAGTTTTCTATCTCTTGAACTTCCACAGCTATAGATAAATAATCCAAGTAATAATATGTAAATAAAATTCTTCATCTCTGTTTTTTCTTCTGAAGCTTAAAATACTATGAATAATTTAAAGCAAAATATGTTGCTAAATTTATTTACCGCCTAACATACCGCCGAGCAAGCTTCCACCTTTTTTACCCTTTTTACCGCCAAAGACCATTCCTGTTATATCATCTATAACGCTGCCGTCCCCATCGGCATCCAATAAAGTTTCAACTAATGATTGATCGTGAGAATCATTGGATCCCATAACCGATCCTAAAAGCCCTGATAAGCCAGAAGCATCAACATTGTCTTTCCTTTTTTGCTGACCTAATAAACCCATAACAATTGGTGCTGCCATTTCAAGAATGTTATTAACAGAGGCTTCGTCTATATTTAAGGTTCCGGCAATCGTTTTGCTCACGCCACTTTGCTTTGCCCCCAAAACGTGACTTAGAATTTTGCTGCCTTCATTAGTAAGTTCTTCAGAATTTTTGTTTTCCAGATTATTTAAAACATTACCATTATGCTTTTCGCTTTGTAAAGCCTTATCCAAACTTTCGGCCCCTTTGGGATCTTTTGCGTTTCGTTTCATCGCACCAAGTATTAACGGCATAGCCATACCCAGTACCGAAGTTATTTTGCTTTTATCTTCAGAAGTTTTTGAGCTAGCCTTATTCACTAACTCTTTTCCGGTTTGCGTATTCAATAAATCTAGTATAGATGCCATAATTTTATTTTTTATTCGATTATCGAGATTTAAATGGCCCGAGGCCTGTCCGAATCATACAGGCGGGGCTTGTCTCGAAATTAAAATATTATACACTACCAATGCCTTATGAGCTTGCTCCGAGGTAGTTTATTGAATGAATTTACGGCTTTTAGGCAGTACTTGGCGTTAAAGATTTATTATAATCTACTTTTTAAAATGCGAAATAATCTGGTTTGAAAGTTCTAAACCTATACGCTCCTGTGCTTCTATGGTAGAACCTCCAATATGTGGGCTTAATGAAAGCTTTTCGTTCATTAACAATTTAATGGCTGGTCTGGGCTCTGCTTCAAAAGTATCTAAGCCGGCAAAAGCAACTTTGCCATCTTCTATGGCTTCCAACAGCGCAACTTCATCTATCACTCCACCACGAGAAGTGTTTATGATACCAACTCCGGGTTTCATCGCTTCCAGTTCTTTTTTGCCTATCAACGGTTTAGCTTGTGCCGGCACGTGTAATGTTATAAAATCTGAATGTTTTATAAGCTCATCTACAGGTTCAGTTTTAATCGGAATTTCGATGCTTTGATGGTTGTAGAATTCCAATGAGATTTTTACTTCCCCAACTTCTTTGTCGCTGGCAATAACCTTCATTCCAAGGCCTAAAGCAATTTTGGCAACTTGGCGACCAATTCTTCCAAGACCTATAATTCCAAGGGTTTTACCTCTAAGTTCAATTCCTGCGGAATAAGACTTTTTAAGCTCTCCAAATCTGGATTCCCCTTCTAAAGGCATATTCCTGTTAGAATCGAACAATTTTCTTACTCCGCTGAAAAGATGGGCAAAAACAAGTTCTGCCACTGAGCCTGAAGCAGCCTGTGGAGTGTTAATTACTTTAATACCTTTACTTCCGGCATATTCCAAGGCAATATTATCCAAACCAACACCACCGCGGCCTATCAATTTTAAGCCTTTACAATTATCAATAATTGCTTTGTCTACGGTGGTAGCGCTTCTAACAAGTAAAACCTGTATGTCTTTTGAATTTATATAATCGGCAAGTTGTTCCTGGGCTATTTTGGTGCTTATTACTTCAAAACCTGCTTTTTCGAGCTGTTCTACACCGGCTTTGGCAAGACCATCGTTGGCGAGAACTTTTATCTTTTTAGATTGGTTTGGTATGGTGGGTTTATTAAAAAAATCTTCAGGTTTCATCTGTTTATAATTTAATCCCTTGTGCGGGAATTTGATACAGGATTTTAATCATTTTCCTCCCTACTTGATCGGGACAAGTTATATGATGCCAATTTTTGTGTCCAGCATCATGTTGGTTTCATTAATTGTATTTTGAATTATGGTTGTTTTTCCAGCTGCTGCATCGCTTCAACCAGAACTTTTACACTTTCTAGGTCTAGTGCGTTATACATAGAGGCACGGTAGCCTCCAACACTTCTATGGCCGTTAAGCCCGTTGATGCCGGCATCTTTCCAAAGTTTATCAAAGGCTTCTTTTTTGCTTTCATTGGTTAGGTTGAAAGTGGCATTCATGGGCGAACGATCTTCAACTTCAGCAAAACCTTTAAATAAAGGATTTCGGTCTATTTCATTATATAGTAAGTCGGCTTTTTCAGCATTTCGTTTTTCCATCGTCTTTATTCCACCGTTATTTTTAATCCATCTTAAGGTTAAAAGTGAAACATAAACCGCGTAAACAGCCGGGGTGTTAAACATACTGTCTTTTTCCAGGTGGATTTTGTAGCTTAGCATTGATGGAATTTCACGCTTAACTTTTCCCAATATACCTTCTTTGATCACTACCAGTGTAGTTCCCGCAGGCCCCATATTTTTCTGCGCTCCAGCATAAATAAGATCGAATTTTGAAAAATCGAGTTCCCGGGAAAATATATCGCTACTCATATCGCAAACCAGTGGTGCATCAACTTCCGGGAAATCTTTAATTTGAGTTCCGAAAATCGTGTTATTGCTGGTACAGTGAAAATAGTCTACATCAGATGGGATTTGGTAATTCTTCGGAATATAATTGAAGTTTTTGTCTTTAGAAGACGCTACTTCAACCACTTCCCCAAAAAGTTTGGCTTCTTTTATCGCTTTAGAAGACCAGGTACCGGTATTTAAATAGGCCGCTTTTTTATTTAAAAGATTGGATGCGGTCATTAAAAACTGCATACTGGCACCTCCCTGCAAAAACAAGGCTTCGTAGCCTTTATCTTTAAGTCCTAAAAGTTCCAGGGAAAGGCTTCGTGCTTCTTCCATTACGTCTACAAAAGCAGCGCTTCGATGTGAAATCTCCAAGATGGACAATCCTGAATCCTGGTAATCTAAAATGCCCTGAGCGGCTTCTTTAAAAACTTCCTGTGGTAAAATACAGGGGCCTGCGCTATAATTATGTTTTTTCATAGTTGGTTTATTAATGGTTAATCCCTCGAGGCTTGCCCCAAAGTAATTGATTTAAAGCTTTTCTAAAAATTCTAAGGTGTCCACGCCATCGGCATAATCCCATAAATTTGGCTGCTGGGTCTGTCCAAAATCAACTTCAGCATTAGTTCCTACAACGCATTGCAGGTTTTCTCTATTTTGCTGAAGTTTTTCTTCTAATTCCTTTTCATCTTCATACTCTTCATAAAATAAAGTGGCTATAGGGGAGCCGAAACTTTCGTCTTTTTTCAGGATAAGAAACCCGTTTTCCAGTAATTTGAATTCACTCATTAAATACACCGCCTTATTATAATCGTAATTGTTGGCGTATTTAGCTGAATTCAATAAAATATTCCAGGGATACATCGCCTTAAAAAAGGCATAAAAATCATATTCCATAGGAACATAAAGTTTAGAAACATTGCGACAACCTAATCCAAAATATCTAAAAATATCCTCGCTAAGAGCTTCGAGTTCTTCTTTACTTTCTTTACCAGTTAGAATTGCTACTGAGTTTCGGTTTTTTCTTATAATGTTCGGTTTTCCAGAAAAATAATATTCAAAATAGCGGGCGGTGTTGTTGCTTCCGGTGGCGATAACCGCCTCAAAATCATTAAGCCTGTCTTCAGTGAATTTTATTCGGTCTTCAAATTCCGGAGCGATATTCATTAAAAACCCTGCAATTACCGGCAACAATTGTTTATCGTTGGAAGATTGTTTTACCAATACTTTATGTCCTGAGATTAAAACTGAAAGAAAATCGTGAAATCCTACCAGCGGAATGTTTCCTGCCATAATAATGGCTACCGTTTTTTGTTCTGTTTTATCGAATTTATAAGGTTCCAGCCATTGGTCCAAATTGCTTTGCGTTAACGCTTTGCTCCATTGTTGAAGTGAGAAAATCACGTTTTCACGGGTAAACCAACCGTTATAATGAACCGCCTGATCAATTTTATCATTTAATTCATTAAAAAATCTTTCGTTTTCCGCCGTTATTTTTATTGAATCATTAGTGGTCTCCCCAAAAAGGCTCAGGAATTTTCCCAGTTGAACAAAATATGATTTTCTTTCTTCGATTGTCATTTCCTTATTTGGTTATGATAGCCAATGGCTTTAAATTTGTAGCGCGAAATTAAAACTTAAGCCGGCAAACTCCTAAAAAAGGACAGGAAATACTACCTAAGTTTTAAGTTAATTAAATTACAAAGAAAAAAGCTATGGCAATTGTTATAACAGATGAATGTATAAACTGCGGAGCCTGCGAGCCCGAGTGCCCGAATACAGCAATTTACGAAGGTGCAGACGACTGGCGTTATGCAGATGGAACTGACCTTGAGGGCAATGTGGTGTTGCCTAACGGGAAGGAGGCAGATGCTAATGAGTCACAGGAACCTATAAGTGATGAGATCTATTATATAGTACCCGATAAATGTACCGAGTGTAAAGGATTTCATGAAGAACCACAGTGTGCAGCGGTTTGCCCGGTAGACTGTTGCGTGCCAGATGATGAGCATGTGGAGAGCGAAGAAGAATTACTCGCCAAGCAGAAATTCATGCACGAGAACGAATAAAATTCATTCTGAAATTTAAATAATAAAAAATCCTGTTTCTATTGAAACGGGATTTTTTGTTTTCTCCTACTCTCTATGTGAGATTTAATACCGTTGAAGTTTATATTTCAAACCCACAACTTCTAATAATTGCTATTGCCGAATTATGAAACCGCAAACTTTATCTCATTTCGATAAAGCGAAGGTGACTTTCCGGTAAATTTTTTAAACTGCTTATTGAAATGACTAAAATTATTAAAACCACTTTCAAAGCATACATCGGTGATGCTTATTTGTTTTTCGTGAAGTAATTTAGCTGCGTGTACCAGGCGGTATTCATTCACGAATTGTACAAAGGTTTTTCCTGTTATCTTTTTAAAGTATCGGCAGAATGCAGGCACTGTCAGACTTACCACATCGGCGATTTCTTCCAGGGCGATATTTCTTTTAAATTCATTCTTGACGAAATTAAAGATGACATTTATACGGTTGTTATCTTCCAGCTCGGTATCCAGCACAAAACCTTCCGCATTTAATAGCGTGAAATCTTTGGCATTTTCTAGCATATTAAGAATATCAAGCAAACCAAGTAGCCTTTTGTAATTGGTAAGCGAAGTTAAGGCTTCAATTTTTTCGCCAATCAGGTTTTTGTCTTCCCCGTGAAAAACGATACCATTTTTAGCCCGCTCCAGTAAAACCCGCACATTTCTCATTTCAGGAATTTCCCAAAAGTTTTTTCCAAGGAAATCGGGGCTAAATTGAATTACGGATTCGCGGTCGTTATCGGTTAGGCTATCGGTAAAGCCACAATGCGGTAAATTCGCACCAATTAAAATTAGGTCGCCGTGTTGATAATAGGAGACATGGCTTCCAATTTGTCTTTTTCCTGAACCTCCATTTACGTAAACCAATTCTATTTCGGGATGATAATGCCAAAAAGTATGATTTTTATTCTGATGCTGCTGGTTAAAACTCTTGAAAGAAAATGAACTGCCAAAGCTTGGGTCAACTTTTTCAAAAGAGGGTTTGTTTATTTTTATCATATTCATAATAAATTAACTTTTAGATAATATAGTTATAACATAAGCCGATTATACGAAATTAACTCAAAAATATGCTATATGTACAAAAAAACAATATTAAATAATTGTAAAGGTTAATATCACACATTTTATTGTTTATTCACTACTATTCGGAAGCGAAACTGTGATCTATCTTTGTAAATGTAAACAAGTGGTATTAACAATTAAAAATCAAAATTATGAAAAAACTATTGAAAAATTCGTTATTGCTAGTAGCTTTAATAACAGGAATAAATTTATACGCTGCTGACCGTGTGGAAGTTAGTGTGAATGAAGGACAGACTCTAATTATAGAGTTAGATGATGTAAGCATTGTGAGTTTGGAAGATGCTTCAGGATTTATCCTATTTAAGGATATTCCGGCGCTAGATGGAAATTATAAAAAGCAAATAAATTTTAGCCGTATTCCCACAGGAACTTATTTCTTAAATTCTGAAGATCATAGTGGTGTATATACTACAGTAATTAAAAAATCCTTCAACGGGATAAGTATTGAGAATAAAACTGCTTCGGTGGTATTTAAACCAATCTATAAAGTAGAATCTAAAGAAGTTAAATTTTTTCTGACTAATCCTGGAAATAATTATGCTACGCTTAGGGTATATGATGCGAATGGAGAGCTGATTGGAGAAATTAAAGATAAAGGATATACAGTGAATAAAACGCTGGACTTTTCGAAAGTGCCAAAAGGTGAATACACTTTTAGATTAAGTGTTTCTGGCGAGGTTTTTACTGAAAAACTATCTATTTAATTAAGTTAATTAAATCAAACAAAAGCAGGAGTTTTACTTTTAAAGTCCTGCTTTTTTAACGATAAAAAAATAAAAATTAAATTATGGCCAATTTCACAGGAAAATTACCAGAAGAGTTAATTGATGCTCTAAGTAAAACTGCAGAAACCCATCAGGTTTCTGAAAATAAAATTATAGAGAAAGCGGTAAGTCTTTATCTCACCCAAATGAATAGGGTAGAAGCCTAAGATTTATTTCTTTTAATCCCTTATTGAGGGTTTAATTCCCCGAGGCTTGCCTCGAAATTATAAAATAGTTTTCCGATTCATACCTCGTGGGCTTGCCCCGAGGTTCTTGATTATTAGAATTAACATCCTGAATATTTAAAAAACCGAAGTAAACAGCTTCGGTTTTTTAATGCCCGCTATTAAACTATTTCGTAGATTTTAATTATTTTCAACGTGAAATAGCGTTTTTATTTGTTAATTTATCGAGGCTCCATAATTCTACCAAATAATGATTAACCCCGCACAATTAAAGGAAGTATTCCAATCTTTCCCAGATAACTGTTTATTATTGAAACCGGATGCACCAAAATTCACAATAGCTAATGTAAACCGGTCTTTTGAAAAAAGTTCGGGTCTGACAAGAGATCAACTCTTAGGAAACGGTATTCTGGAAGTTTTTGGTGGGCAAACTGGAGATCAAGAATTTATTGATATCCTTTCAACATCTTTAAAAAATGCATTAGAATCGGGACAACCAAATCATATTCCGGAGGTTAGATATGATATCATCGACCCGGATACTGGCAGCTTATGTCGAAAATTTTGGGAAGCAGATAATATTCCTATTAATAATACTAAAGGTGAAACTGAATTTATCTTACATCGCGTTCGTGATATTACTCATATAATTAGTACTAAAGAAAAAGAACAGGCTTCATTAAAAAGCCTTCGGGAAAGCGAAAGTTTATTAAAGGAAACTCAGGAGGTCGCTCAAATTGGTAGCTGGGAACTGGATATAGAAAAGAATACGCTGTATTGGTCCGGTATGCTGAAGAAAATTCATGAAGTATCGCTAGATTTTATTCCGGAACTTGAAACGGCAATAGATTTCTATAAATCGGAAAAAAATAAAACGACAATTAGAGACGCGATCTCAAATGCTATTGAAACCGGCGAAGGTTTTGACCTTGAATTAGAAATTTTTACCGCAAAAAAAAATGATAAATGGGTAAGAGTCACTGGTGAAGCTGAATTTATTGCGGGGGAATGTATTCGTATTTACGGAGCTACCCAAGAGATAACTTCACGTAAGCTAACAGAAATAAGACTTGAAAATATAAACGATAACATTCCCGGAGTTGTATTTAGGTATAAACTTAAACCTAATGGGGAGGATGAAATGATGTATGTTAGTAAGGGTTCCAGGGAGGTTTGGGGTATCTCACCCTGCGAGGCAGCTCGTAATAATCATAAAGTTTGGGACTTGTTTTATGAAGATGATATCGAAGAGCTTAAAAAAAGCATTAGTTATTCTGCCAGTAATTTAAGTTTATGGTCATATGAGTGGCGCGTAAATCACCCTGAAAAAGGATTAAGATGGAATCGGAGTTCTGGCTCGCCGCAAAAGCTTTCTGACGGAAGTGTTGTGTGGGATTCTATTGTTCTGGATGTTACCGAGGAAAAACTCGCCTATGAATTACTTGAGATAAACGAATCCAGGCAACGCAGTCTATTAGAGTCGCAAACCAATTATGTAATTAGAACCGATATTGAGGGTAATTACACTTATTACAACAATAAGTTTGATGAAGATTTTGGCTGGATTCACGAAAAAGAAGGGTTGATTGGTGAAAGCTGTATGATATCGATCATTGAAGAGGACAGACAAAAAGTGGAGGAAACGGCAATAAAATGTTTGGAAAACCCAAATAAAATTTTTCAGATAGAAATAGGGAAGCCAAGACGGGATGGGAAGGTTCGCACGACGGTTTGGGATTTTGCTGCTATAAGTGATGCTGAAGGAAACCCTAAGGAAATTCAATGTGTTGGTATAGATATTTCAGAAAAGAAGGATGCTGAAATTGCTTTGAATGAAGCAAAAGAGCAATATGAAGCTTTAATACAAAGCATAGAAGGTGTTTTCTGGGAATTAGACGTGGAAACTTTTGAGTTTACTTTTGTAAGCGAACAGGCTACAACACTTTTGGGAATTGAGCCATCTAATTGGTATAGCGATCCAAAATTCTGGGAAGATCATATACATCCTGAAGACCGAGAATACGCAATTAAATTTTGTACAAGTCAGGTAGAAAAAGGAAAGAACCACAGTTTTGAATACAGAATGCTCAAGGGAGATGGAAGCCATATTTGGATAAGTGATGTGGTTTCGGTGTTGAAAGAACACGGGAAGCCACGGTGGTTACGAGGTATTATGACCGATATCTCTAAAAGGAAAAAAACTGAAAAAGACCTGGATGAAAAACGGACTCGTTTAGATAAAATCATGAATGAGTCTTTAGATATTATATCTATCATTGACGCTAATGGTTGTTTTGTAGAAATTAATAAAGCTGCAGAAAACATTTTAGATTATTCCGTTGAAGAACTCATTGGAAAGGCATTTATGAATTATGTTTTTGCAGAAGATAAGGAGAAAACCGAATCTGCAGCCATAGATATTATGAATGGTATTCCCATGACGAATTTTGAAAATCGTTATGTAGCAAAATCTGGGAAAGTTATTCCGTTAACCTGGTCTGCATACTGGGATAAGAAAGAAAATCTTATGTATGCCATCGCCCGCGATTCCAGAGAAAGAAAACAAGCTGAAGAACAGCTTCAACTTAGTGAGCAGCGTTTTAAAGGTTTGGTTCAGGAAGGCGGTGACTTAATCGCTTTGTTAGATGAAAAGGGAGATTATATGTATGCCAGCCCTACTTCAATTTCTGTTTTAGGTTATAGTCCAGACGATTTTGCCAATCGTAATGCTTTTGAATTTATTCATCCTGAAGACGTAGAAACAGTTCAAAAAAAGTTTGAAAAAATTACCCGACAAAAAAGGGTTCAAATTAGTGCATTTAGATTTAAACATAAAAATGGGGGTTGGCGCTGGCTTGAGACCACAATAACCAATCTTATTGATGACCCTGCGGTAAAAGGTTTTGTATCTAATGCAAGGGATATTACCGAAAGAAGACATTTTCAGGAACTTGAAAAGCTGGAGCGTAAGGCCCTGAAGATGAATTTCCAAAAAACTTCCAGATTAAAAGAAATCCTAAGTTTCTATGTTGAAAATCTGGAGAGAATAAATTCTAATGCCTTTTTCTTAATCCAAAAACTGGACAATGAAAAATTATACAAATGGGCTTCAGGAGAAATTCCCGCTAATTTTATTGAAGCTTTAAATGGGAGGAAAATTAAAGATCGGGATGGCATTTGTTCTTTCTTTGAAAACGGGAAACCAACTAATTTAAAAATTGAAGATGCTGTTAATTCAGATTTAAAGACTTTAGCGCTAAAAAATAAAATTAATTCCTGTTGGTCTTATCCTATCATAGATTCTAAGGGCCAAACGCTGGGCATTTTTACCGTTTTCTATAAGAACGATCCTTTCCCGGAAGAAACACAGGAGCAAAGAAGCATCAAGAGATCGGTTGGGATCCTTCAATTAATAATAGAATTTCAGTTAAATGAAATTGCTTTAAAACGCAGTAATCAGCGTTTTGAATTTGTAAATAAAGCTACCGAAGATGCTATTTATGATTGGGATGTGATAAATGATAATTTAAAATGGGGTGATGGGTTTTATAAAATGTTTGGATATGATGCCGTTAACGGGAAATTTACACTGAAAAAATGGAGTGCTTCTGTGCATCCCGATGACGTAACTAAAGTCACCAGGGATTTAGAGATCTGCCTTACGGATAAAAATAAAAATAAATGGAATTCTGAATATTGCTTTAGAAAAGCTGATGGAACTTATCTGGATATTATTGAAAATGGTTATATCATTAGAGATGATGAAGGAGGGCCGGTAAGAATGATAGGTGTTCTACGGGATATTACCCATATTAAAGCTTATGAGAAAGAACTGGAAACGGCTAATGAAAGATACCGTTATGTAACCAAAGCCACCTCTGATGCTATCTGGGATTTTGATATTGTGAAAGACAAATTATTCTGGGGTGCCGGTTTCGAGACTTTATTTGGCTATAAATTAAATGAACTTAAGCCAGATTTATTATCATGGTATGATAAGATTCATCCTGATGATCTGGAAAATGTTATCAATAGCTTTCAGAAATTTATGGAAGGAGATGAGATTATCTGGGAAGAAGAATATAGATATAGGAATGCACACGGTGAATATCTGGATGTTTTTGACAGAGGTTTTGCGGTTCGTAATAACAAGGAGAAAGCTCTTAGAGTAGTAGGGGCTATGCAGGATATCACCCGTAAAAAACAATATGAGATCTCGCTAACAAAATTGAATGCTGATTTAAAAGAAAGGGCGAAGGAACTGGCAACTTCCAATGCCGAACTAGAGCAATTTGCTTATGTTGCGTCTCATGATCTTCAGGAACCCCTACGTATGGTCACCAGTTTTCTAACCCAACTAGAAAAGAAATACAGAGAAGTATTAGATGAAAAAGGTTTACTTTATATAGATTTTGCGGTAGATGGAGCAAAAAGAATGCGCCAAATTATTCTCGATCTGCTGGAGTTTTCCAGAGTAGGAAAAACAGAAGATAAACTGGAAGATATAGCGGTAGATGATATTTTAGAGGAAATAAAACATTTATATCGAAAAAAGATCGAAGAGAAAAATGTGAAGATTATAAGCGATAATTTACCGGTTATAAGAGCCCCTAAAAGTTCAATTCGACAGGTATTTCAGAATTTCATTAGCAATGCGATTAAATATAGTAAGAAAGATGTTGATCCGGAAATTAGCATAAGCATCGAGGAAACTGAAAATTTCTGGGAATTTAGCATTAAAGACAATGGTATTGGAATAGACAAAGAGTATTTTGATCGTATTTTTGTGATTTTTCAGCGTTTGCATCGTCGTAATGAATATTCGGGTACTGGAATGGGGCTGGCAGTTACTAAAAAAATTATCGAAAATCTTGGTGGTAAAATCTGGTTGGAATCAGCTGAAGGAGAAGGAAGTATTTTTTATTTTACCATTTCAAAAGAAATTGCAAAATTGTAATAAATTTCTTACACTTACATAAATTTTGGTATTATTAAAATATTAGCCGGGATCCTTGATTATCAATATTACATTTTTATATTTTAATATTGAAATTTTAAACAAATTTTATGGCTTTAGAATCTATCCACATACTTTTAGTTGAAGACAATGAAGGAGATATACTACTGACTTCTGAAGCACTGGAAGAAGGAAAAATTTTGAATAAACTAAGCGTGGTTAGAGATGGAAAAGAGGCTTTAGATTTTTTGAATAAAAAAGGCGATATCAAAGAGGCAAAAGTGCCAGATCTTGTACTATTGGATGTGAACCTCCCAAAAATGAATGGTCACGAAGTACTTAAATATATAAAACAGCATGACGACCTAAAGACAATACCGGTAATAATGCTTACAACTTCTTCTTCGCAAGAAGATATTGATAGCTCTTATAGAAATTATGCGAATTGCTACATCACTAAACCTATAGAAGTTGGCGATTTTATGGAAGCCATTATTCAAATTGAAGAATTTTGGGTGAATTTGGTAAACCTTCCTTCTAAATAGTTATTTTCTCAAAAATATAATTAACAGGAAATTTTAATTTTTTGTTAATTAAAATATCAAGGCTTTGTTTTAACTTTTTGCCCTATACCTTATATTAGCGCCACAACTCCATGAACTACTTATGAGCCAGGAAACGAAGTATACCGAAGATAATATACGGTCTTTAGACTGGAAAGAACATATTAGAATGCGTCCCGGGATGTATATTGGGAAGCTGGGGGATGGCTCCAGTGCCGACGATGGAATCTATATTCTTCTCAAAGAGGTGCTGGACAATAGTATTGATGAATTTGTGATGGGCTCCGGGAAAACCATAGAAATCTCGGTGCAAAATCAACGTGTAATAGTTCGTGATTACGGGCGTGGAATACCTTTAGGGAAAGTAGTAGACGTGGTTTCTAAAATGAATACGGGTGGAAAATACGATTCCCGTGCTTTTAAGAAATCGGTTGGACTTAACGGAGTTGGTACCAAAGCCGTAAATGCGCTTTCTTCATATTTTAGGGTAGAATCTTCCAGGGACGGTAAATCTCACGCTGCCGAATTTGCGCAGGGAGAATTACAGGAAGAGGAACATTTAGATGAAACTTCCCGTCGCCGCGGAACTAAAGTAACCTTTGTGCCAGATGAGGTTATCTTTAAGAATTTTAAATTCCGGAATGAATATATAGAGAAAATGCTTAAAAATTATGTTTACCTGAATCCCGGGTTAACCATAATTTTTAACGGTGAGAAATTTTATTCAGAAAACGGACTTAAAGATCTTTTAAAAGACAGCATTCACGAAGATGAGCGTTTATATGAAATTATCCATATGCGAGGTGATGATATTGAAGTTGCTCTTACTCATAGTAAAGCCCAGTACAGCGAAGAATATCACTCTTTCGTAAATGGGCAAAACACTTCCCAGGGGGGAACACACCTTGCCGCTTTTAGGGAAGCGATCGTAAAAACGATACGTGAATTCTACGGAAAAAATTATGATGCCAGCGATATTAGAAAATCAATAGTTTCAGCTATCAGTATTAAAGTAATGGAACCGGTTTTTGAAAGCCAGACTAAAACAAAACTGGGTTCAACCGATATGGGTGGCGATATGCCAACGGTGCGGACTCACATTAATGATTTTCTAAAAACACAACTGGATAATTACCTGCATAAGAATCAGGAAACCGCTGACAGGCTTCAGAGGAAAATATTACAGGCAGAAAGGGAACGTAAAGACCTTTCCGGAATTAGAAAACTTGCAAAAGACCGGGCTAAAAAAGCCAGTTTACATAATAAAAAACTTCGCGATTGCCGAATTCATCTTGCAGATAGTAAAAAAGAGCGTTACCTGGAAACTACCTTGTTTATTACCGAGGGAGACTCAGCGAGTGGTTCTATTACTAAATCCCGTGATGTGAATACACAGGCGGTTTTTAGTTTAAAAGGAAAACCTTTGAACAGTTACGGCTTAAGTAAAAAGATTGTTTACGAAAATGAAGAATTCAATTTGCTGCAAGCCGCGCTTAATATTGAAGAATCTTTAGCGGATCTTAGATATAATAATATTGTAATAGCTACCGATGCCGATGTAGATGGAATGCATATCAGGTTATTGTTAATTACATTTTTTCTTCAGTTTTTCCCTGAATTGATCAAGGAAAATCATTTATATATTCTGCAAACGCCTTTATTCAGGGTTCGGAATAAAAAAGAAACTATTTATTGTTACAGTGAGACCGAAAGAAGAAATGCGGTAGAAAAACTCACAGGAAAAGCTGAAATCACCCGATTTAAAGGTTTAGGTGAAATTTCTCCAGATGAATTCAAGCATTTTATTGGAGATAATATTCGCTTAGATCCCGTAATGCTGGATAAAGAGAAATCTATAGAAGAGATGCTTAGTTTCTATATGGGTAAAAATACGCCGGACAGGCAGGAATTCATTATTGATAATCTTAAAGTTGAACTTGATCTTATTGAAGAGCTAGGCTTATGAGATTCACCAATAGGAATGAAATTAAAATAGTCCCCTCAATTTACACTGTTTTGGTGGCGATATTCGTTACCAATATTTTTGTGAATATTGAGCTTATGAGTAGTGACGAACCAATAAGGTATAGTCACTTTATTCCTAATATCGTGGTACTTTTACTCGGTTTTTATGTGCATAGAATAGGGCAGAGCTTCGATTTTGATAGCGATGGTGAAACCTTAAATCTAAAGAACAACGGCGTCTTCTTTTCAAAATTTATGGAATACCGGGTAAAAAAAGCCGAATTTCCAAAGAGAAAGCTTGCTAAGTTTAGGTTTAGCGATTACTTTTTTTATTCCGCAGTTACAATTTATATAAGTTCGCGTAGAAGACGCGGCTTCAAAAAATATACCTTTAATACTACTTTTCTCACCCGTAAGAAGAAGCGTGGCATGATAGCTTCGATGCAGAAAATAGTAGACAATCAAAAAACTACAGCTTAATGGAAGAAAACCAGGAAGAAGCTAAAGATGAACATTTAGAGCAACCAAAAGAAGAGCTTATAAAGGTAACCGGAATGTACAAAGACTGGTTTCTGGATTATGCTTCTTATGTGATTCTTGAACGTGCGGTACCTGCAATGGAAGATGGTTTTAAACCGGTGCAACGCCGTATCATGCATTCTATGAAAGACCTGGATGATGGTCGTTACAACAAAGTGGCGAATATCGTTGGACATACCATGCAGTATCACCCGCACGGGGATGCCAGTATAGGAGATGCCATGGTTCAAATTGGCCAGAAGGATATTCTTATAGATACCCAGGGAAACTGGGGAAATATTCTAACTGGAGACCGTTCTGCCGCCCCAAGGTATATTGAAGCCCGTTTGTCTAAATTTGCGCTGGAAGTTCTTTTTAATTCGAAATTAACCGAATGGCAACTTTCTTATGACGGAAGGAAGAAAGAGCCTGTAAACCTGCCGGTGAAATTCCCAATGCTACTAGCACAAGGTGCTGAAGGGATTGCGGTAGGTTTGAGTACCCGTGTACTTCCGCATAATTTTAATGAACTTATAGATGCATCTATAAGGCATTTAAAAGGAAAAAAATTCACGATTTTTCCAGATTTTCCAACCGGCGGAATTGCTGACATTTCTAACTATAATGACGGAAAACGTGGTGGCCGTGTAAGAGTAAGAGCAAAGATTAGTCAGTATGATAAAAATACCCTGGCTATTACCGAAATTCCCTACGGAACTACGACCACAACTTTAATAGATTCTATTTTAAAGGCTAACGATAAGGGAAAAATCAAGGTTAAGAAAATTGAGGATAATACCGCTGCCGAAGTGGAGATCCTTATTCATTTACCAAATAACATTTCTCCAGACAGGACGATAGATGCGCTTTACGCCTTTACCTCTTGTGAGAATTCTATCGCCCCTCTAGGCTGTGTGATTATAGACAATAAACCTATTTTCCTTGGAGTTTCAGAAATATTACGAAGCTCAACCGATCATACGCTTCATTTGCTGAAGCGGGAATTAGAGATTACGCTTGAGGAACTGGAAGAACAATGGCATTTTTCATCTTTAGAGCGAATTTTTATTGAAAAACGGATCTATCGCGAAATTGAAGAGGAAGAAACCTGGGATGGCGTGATCAATGCGATAGATGAAGGCTTAAAACCACATATAAAACATCTTAAACGTGCCGTAACCCGTGACGATATCACCAGGCTTACCGAGATTAGAATTAAGAGGATCTCAAAATTCGATTTAGATAAAGCGCAGCAGAAAATTGAAGCCCTGGAAGATGAGATCGCAAAAGTAAAACATCATTTAGACCATCTGGTAGATTACGCGATTGCTTATTTTACAAAACTTAAAAAGGATTACGGGCAGGATAAGGATCGTAAAACTGAGCTTCGCATTTTTGATGATATCGAAGCAACCAAAGTAGTTATTAGAAATTCGAAACTTTATGTAAACCGTAAAGAAGGATTTATTGGTACCGCGCTTAAGAAAGATGAATATGTTACCGATTGTAGTGATATAGATGATATAATTTGTTTCACTGCCGACGGAAAAATGATGGTGACTAAAGTAGACAGCAAAACTTTTGTTGGAAAGGATATCATACACGTTGCCATTTTTAAGAAAAAAGATAAGCGAACCATTTATAATATGATTTACCGAGACGGTAAGGGAGGCGCATCATATATTAAACGTTTCTCGGTTACTTCAGTAACAAGGGATAAAGAATATGATCTTTCACAAGGAAAAAAAGACTCGAAAGTGCATTATTTTTCAGCGAATCCTAATGGTGAAGCTGAGGTAGTCACTATTTTCCTTAGACAGGTAGGAAGCATTAAGAAATTGAAATTTGATGTTGACTTTGCCGATATGCTTATTAAAGGCAGAAATGTAAAAGGAAATATCGTTACCAAATATGCCATAAAACGAGTAGAATTAAAAGAAGAGGGTGTTTCTACTTTAAAACCCAGGAGAATCTGGTTTGATGAAACGGTTAAAAGGTTGAACGTAGATGAACGCGGGGAACTTCTTGGAGAATTTAAAGGAGAAGATCGTATTCTGGTCATTACCCAGGATGGAATTGCAAAAACCATAATTCCAGAACTCACCACGCGTTTTGATGAAGAAATGGTAGTGCTGGAAAAATGGATGCCGAAAAAACCAATTTCAGCCATTTATTGGGAACCCGAAAAAGAGCGTTTCTATGTTAAGCGATTTTTAATTGAAAATCCTGAGAGGGAAGAGAAGTTTATAAGCGAACATGAAAACTCTTATTTAGAACTGGTTTCTACCGATTATTACCCACAAGCGGAAATAGTTTTCTCCAAACAACGCGGAAAAGAACAGCGTCCTAATGAAGAAGTGAATATTGAAGAATTCATTTCGGTAAAAGGGATTAAGGCTCTTGGAAACCAATTAACTACCGAAAAAGTAAAACAGATAAATCCATTGGATCCCTTGCCTTACGAAGAGGAAGAAGATGTTCCGACTGAGGAGATTGAAGTGGTAGAAGAAGAGTCTGTTTCAGATGAAAAAAATAAGCTGAATATTGTTCGAAAAAAGGAGGATTCAGGTGATTCAGAAAGTCAGACTAAATTATTTGATGAGTAGATGAGTATTTTAAAAGAGTTCAAGGAATTTGCCATAAAAGGAAATATGGTAGATATGGCCGTGGGGATTATTATCGGTACGGCATTTAATTCGGTTGTAAACACTTTGGTGAAGGAGGTAGTGATGCCTCCCTTAAGCCTAATGACTGATGGTATTGAATTCGCTAATAAAAAGTGGGTGCTTCGGGAAGGTGTTGCAGAAGCAGAAGGCGTAACGCTTGTAGAAGAAGTGGCCGTAGGTTATGGTGCTTTAATTGAATCTTTACTGGATTTTCTTATAATTGGGATGACTATCTTCCTGGTGATTAAATTTATGAACCGTTTTAGGAAGAAGGCTGAAAACCCTGAAGATAAGCGGGAAGTTACCCCAAAAGATATTGAACTTCTATCTAAGATGAACCATCTTATGGAAGAACAAAATCAATTGCTTAAAAATAACTTTTCAGAAAGGAAATAGTCTTATTTAACCCGGTCTACCTGGCCGCGTTGCTTTTTATCCTGTCCAACAATACCATATTCAAATGTATAGCCATCTTTATTGGTGGTAAGAATCTTAATATGTATCGGCTTTTCTTCAGCCATACTTTCTGGGTTTAGATTTTTAAGTATATACTCGCAGTCGTTGATCCATCTCACCGATGAGGTATCAGATTTCCCCTGGAATTTATCAATTTCTATAGAATCATTCCTTATAAAGGTAGAAGTGGCTAATTCGCCGTTTAAATAGGTTCTGTACTCAAATGTACCGGTTTTAAAGTCCGTGCAATTTCTTTCCGGCTCGAAACAGCTTGTAAATATAAAAACCAGGCTAAATACCGCTAAAAGCTTCTTCATAATAGCAATTTCTTTTGAGTTGCAAAATAAACCTATTTTAACCGGACTGTCAATTTTCAAAGGCCTCAAAACTGCCATCTTCATAAAAAATAACAATTTTTATAATCGGTTTGCTTTTTCCCTGCAGGGGAAAAGCGAACGGTGCTTCATTTTGTTCCGGGCTGACTTCTTTTTGAGGAGGTGGAGCGGTTGCAATCTCCTTTTTAACTTCAGGTTCGGGAGAAGGCTTTTCGGAAGGAGGGAAACTTCCTTTTCCATTCAGAAGCCAATACAATTCTACTTCGGGAAAAGACTTTACAACCTTCATCACAAAATCTAAACTCGGTTTATTTCTACCGGATAAAATATGCGAAATAGAAGAGCGTCCAACTTCAATTTTATCGGCAAAACCTGCGGCCGATAATTCATAAAATTCAAGGATTTTATGCAGGCGTTTAGAAAAATCTTCCGTGTTTACCATTGTAAATTATTTTATGCGAAATCGCTATTTACAAATGTAATCAAACCTTAGATAGCCTGCAAATTACATATGTAAATAACTAATTTTTGATAAACTATAACTTTATATAAAAGAACTTAAATAACTAAAAAACAAAATCTTAAATATTAAAAATAATTTCATAGGATTTATTCCATGTCACGGGTTTATTAGGTTGAACTCTTGTTTACACTTGTAATTAACAAAGGTAAATTCATCTGTTTACAATTGTGAAATTTGTAATGTTTACTTTTGTAAACATGGAAAAAACAGCATTATTTACTCAGCTTTATAAGGTTTATAATTCATTTAAAAACCAGGGAATTTCCGGAAGGTATATTCAGCAAAGTGATATACAAATTTTACTCGATGATCTTGGAGAAGAATTCCTTCTGGAAAAAATTGGAGAGTCGGTTTTGGGTAAACCTATTCATAGTATTCAATTTGGTAATGGATCAATTAAAATTCTTGCCTGGTCACAAATGCACGGAAATGAATCTACGACTACCAAAGCCGTTTTTGATCTTTTTAATTACATAAGTAAGTATAAGGATGATGTTTTGGTGAAAACTCTTTTAAAGAATTGCAGCTTCTGTATTATCCCAATGTTGAATCCCGATGGAGCCGAAGCTTATACCCGCGTTAACTCCAATAATGTAGATCTAAACCGGGATGCGCAGGATTTAAGTCAACCGGAAAGCAGGGTTTTGCGTAGAGAATTTGAAAATTTTCAACCTGATTACTGTTTAAACCTCCATGATCAAAGGACAATTTTTAGTGCTGGTACCAAGCCGGAACTGGCAGTTTTATCATTTTTAACGCCTTCTATGGATAAGGAAAGACAAATCTTTCCTTCCCGAATTAAAAGTATGCAGCTTATTGCTAAAATAGCATCAGACCTTTCTGGTTTACTTCCCAATAGAATTGGAAGGTATGATGATGCGTTTAATATTAATTGTACTGGCGATACTTTTCAAAGCACGCAAACGCCTACCATTCTTTTTGAAGCGGGACATTTTCCGGAAGATTATAAGCGGGAAGAGACCAGAAAATATGTGTTTTTGGCTTTAATATCGGTTTTAAAAGCTATAAATGAAGGGAGTTTTGAAAACATGGATTATCAAAAATATCAGGAAATACCTGAAAACGAAAAACTTTTCAATGATGTTATTTTAAGGGCAGCCAAAACTGAAAACGGGGTAGTGGATATTGCTATTCAATATAAGGAAGTTATAGAAGATAAAAAATTTCTATTTTTACCAGTAATAGAAAAAATTGCCCCAAAAATTAATAAGTTCGCACATAAAGAAATCTTTTGTGAGAATAAAAAAATAGTAATTAATGAGGAAAATAAGCTTATCGAAAACGTTATAGTTAATAAATTGGTCTTAAATGATATAGAATTGCTTCTTAAATGTGAATAATTCTCAAAAAACTTAGTAATTATTCAAGGATTTTGTATTAATTTTGAATTTCAAATAAACAAAGAAATTTAAAAAATGGCCAAGTTTAAATTAGACGAAACAGATCACCAAATTCTCGATATGTTAATCGAGAACACGAGGACACCATTTACCGATATCGCTAAGAAGCTTTTAATATCGGCAGGAACCGTACACGTTAGGGTTAAAAAGATGGAAGAAGCAGGAATTATAAAAGGTTCTTCTTTAACCCTTGATTACAAGAAATTAGGTTATGCATTTATTGCCTATGTAGGCGTATTTTTAAAGAATACTTCGCAAACCAAATTTGTATTGGAGCGTATCAACGAAATTCCTTTTGTAACTGTTGCTCACGTAACCACAGGTAAATTTAACGTATTCTGTAAAATAAGGGCGCGAAATACACAACATGCCAAAGAAGTTATCTTTCAATTAGATGATATTGAAGGAGTTTACAGAACAGAGACTATGATTTCTTTAGAAGAGAGCTTAAACGATAAGAAACGTTTAATGCACTCTATTTTTCAGGACATGTAAACAAGCCTAAACTTAATATAAAAACCCTTTAGGCTGACGTGTTTAAAGGGTTTTTTTATAATTTTAATCCAATTTTAATCAACTAAAATTTATTATGCACAGAGAACCAAAACTAGAACGTTTTAATGAGAGCGTACTTTCAAAATATCAGGTCTATAACAGTATATTTTTAACGCTGCCTTTTGACGACATTAGTAAAACAGGATCCCTGCTGCCTCTTTTTCAGGAAATATGTGAAGCGGGCTTTAAGGAAAATAAAAATCCTTCAGAAATTATTGAAACTTTTTTCAATAAATATCAGGATGATCCTTCAGAAGAACAGCAAATCAGTCTGTTGTTCAGGTTTATTCAGTATATAGAAAGACAGGTAGTGCTTTTTGATGCTATTGAAGATGCTTCTTTTCCAATAGTTAATAATATGGATGGCCACGGAACCCTTAGAAACGTAAAAGAGGAAGCCGAAGCTAGAGATAAAACACCGGAGTTACGAGAATATCTGAAACGCTTTAATGTAAGGCCAACTTTAACAGCTCACCCTACGCAATTCTATCCGGGAGCCGTTTTAGGAATAATTACAGATTTGGATAAAGCTATTCAAAAAAACGATATTACGCTTATTAAGAAATTACTGTCGCAACTTGGGAAAACTCCGTTTTTCAAAAAAGAAAAACCAACCCCTTATGATGAGGCCGTTAGCCTTATCTGGTATTTTGAAAATGTATTTTACCAGAGTGTAAGCAAAATCTATAACTATATTCAGCAGAATATTTTTGATGGTGATGATATTGGTAATCAGGTAATCAATTTAGGATTCTGGCCGGGTGGAGACCGTGACGGAAACCCGTTTGTAACTACTGAAATCACCTTAAAAGTTGCCCAAAGGTTAAGAAGCACTATTTTACTGAATTATTATCGTGACATTCGATCTCTTAAAAGAAGAGTAACTTTTACTGATGTTGATGTTATTATTGCTGAAATGGAAACTGCTCTTTACCAAAGTGCTATTTCCAGATCTGGAAAGATTAAAATGTCACTTGAAGAATTCAAGTCTAAACTTCATCAAATTAAAGATATAGTTGAATCGAAACATCAGGGCTTGTTCGTTGAAGATATTGACGATCTTATTAATAAGGTAACTATCTTCGGATACCACTTTGCTACCCTGGATATTCGTCAGGATTCAGGAATACACGACGAGGTCCTGAAAGAAATCATTAAAAAACAGCCAGAATTATTCCCTAAAAACTATGCTTCACTTTCTGATGAGGAACAAATAGAAACGCTCACAAAAGTTAAAGGGAATATAGATCCTGAAAGTTATGAGGATGGAATAGTTAAATCTACACTTTCCTCTATTTATGCTATGCAGGAAATTCAAGAAAAAAATGGGGAAAATGGAGCTAATAGATACATAATCAGTCATAGTGAAGTACCGCAAAGTATTTTAGAGCCTTTTGCTTTCTTAAGGTTATGTGGATGGAAGAAACCAACGGTAGATATTATTCCTCTATTTGAAACGGTACCCGATTTAAAAGCTTCACCAGATGTCATGGAGACTCTTTATAAAAATCCTGTTTATCGTGAACATTTAAAAAGCAGAGGAGAAAAGCAAACGATCATGCTCGGTTTTAGCGATGGTACTAAAGATGGCGGATATTTAATGGCTAACTGGAGTATATACAAAGCTAAGGAAATGCTTACTGAAGTTTCCAGGAAATACGGAATTAAAGTCGTATTTTTTGATGGTAGAGGTGGACCACCGGCTCGTGGGGGCGGTAAGACACACCAGTTTTATGCTTCTTTAGGTTCTGGTATTGAGAATGAAGAAATTCAATTAACCGTACAGGGACAAACCATTAGTTCTAATTTTGGAACCCGGGATTCTTGCAGGTATAATTTAGAACAATTGCTTAGTTCAGGGGTTTCTAATGAGATTTTTAGTGACGATAAAAACCAGTTGACCGATGAAGACCGGGAAACAATGACGAAACTGGCTGAAATAAGTTACGAAACATACACCAACTTTAAAGAGCACGAGAAGTTTATTCCGTATTTGGAAAAAATGAGTACTCTTAAATATTATTCAAAAACCAATATTGGTAGTCGCCCATCTAAAAGAAATAAATCAGCCGAACTTAATTTAAATGATTTAAGGGCGATTCCATTCGTTGGAAGCTGGAGCCAGTTAAAACAAAACGTTCCAGGATTTTTCGGTGTAGGTACCGCTTTAGAGAAGTATGAGCAGGCAGGGGAATTTGATAAGGTGAAAAAGCTTTATAACAATTCGGTTTTCTTTAAAACCTTATTGGAAAATTCTATGATGAGCCTTACCAAATCTTTTTTTGCTTTAACCGCGTATATGGAGCAGGATAAGGAATTTGGCGAGTTCTGGAAGATCATCTATGCTGAATATAAGCGTAGTCATGCGATGTTATTAAAAGTAACCGGTTATGATGAGCTTATGGAAAACCAGCCTGCTGGAAGAGCATCTATCCAGGCTAGAGAGCATATTGTGCTACCTTTATTAACCATTCAGCAGCACGCGCTTAGAAAAGTTCAGGAACTTCAGAAGCAAGGCAAAAGCGCCGAGGAAATGCTGGAAGTTTACGAAAAAATGGTAACGCGTTCCCTCTACGGAAATATTAACGCAAGTAGAAATTCAGCTTAAAATGATAGCAAGCAGTTTAAAATCTGATGAGTACAATGCGTACTATGATCAATATTTACAGAAAATCCCCGGCAATTTAGAGCTGGGGATTTTACTTCTGGAGAATAAGGAAGATTTACTTGAAATATTGGACAAAATGAAGCCGGAGGATCTAAAGTATAGTTATGCTAAAGGTAAATGGGCCGTAGCTGAAGTACTTCAGCATCTTATAGATGTTGAACGTATTTTTCAATACAGAGCACTTACACTTGTAAGGGAACCCGGGGTTAAATTACCGGGCTTTGATCATGATGCTTATGTTCCCGCGAGTTCTGCCCAAAAACGGAATTTGAAGGATTTTAAGAAAGAATTTAAAGCAGTAAGAAATGCAGGTATTTATCTATACCAGAGTTTTTCAAAAGATATGTTGGGAAACAAGGGATTTGTTAGTGGAAGTCCAACCAGCTGTCGTGCCTTAGGCTTTATAACTGTTGGCCATACCAGACACCATATTGAAATTTTTAAAGAGAAGTATCTTATTTCATGAAATTCTTTAAAACCACCTGGTCACTTTTTAAACAGGCTTATATAAGTTGGAATAGGAACGAACCCTATGCACGAAGTGCTACTATAGCTTATTATGCTTTATTTTCTTTACCTTCTTTACTGATTATTGTTGTAACCATTGCAAGTTATTTCTTTGAGCAGGAAGCTGTACAGGGTAGGTTGACTTCAGAAATTGGTGGTTTTATTGGACAGGAACCTGCTGAAGCTATTGAAAAGATGATTGCCAGCGCCGCCCTGGCGAGTGAATCTACCTGGGCCATCATATTTGGGGTAGGAATGTTGCTATTTGGTGCTACCGGTGTGTTTTTTCAGCTTAAAATGGCGATGAATAATATTTGGAATGTTGCCGCTAAAAAAACCAATTTTCTAAGAATGATGTTTGATCGATTTATTTCATTTGGTATGGTGATGGTAATAGGTCTTTTATTATTACTTTCTCTCGTTATTTCTGCTTTAATCAGAATTCTAAAAAATAAAATTGGTGATTATGCTCCAAGCATCACCGAATTTATGGTTGAAGTTGCCAATTTTAGTATTTCATTTCTGGTTATCACTACGTTATTTGCTGCGATTTTTAAACTACTTCCCGATATTAAATTGCGATGGCGAATCACTTATTTGGGAGCCGCAGTCACCACCATTTTATTTCTTATAGGAGAAGGGTTAATTAGTTTTTACTTCGGAAAAAGTGAACCTGCTTCCGTCTATGGCGGAGCATCTTCAGTGGTGTTAATTTTACTTTGGGTTTATTATACTTGTTTAATATTATTTTTTGGTGCAGAATTTACCGTGCAATACGCCCTGCTGAAAAATGAAAGGGTAGTACCCAATAGATATGGGGAACCTGCAATTTATCAGGAACTAGAAAAATTGCAGCAGAAGCGCACTCAGTTAGAGGAAGAAAAAGAAATAATAGATACGCTTAAAAATAATATGGATTGGGAAAAAAACCGGGGAAAAAATCAAAAGACTAAGACTAAGAAATAGCCTGATTTTAAAAACATTTAAGAGAATTAATAAAGTTTAACTTTAAGTGGCTTTCCTTTTATAATGTCCTTAGCACACTATCCCTTAAACATATTTTATCTTTGAATGAACCAAAAATGAAGATAGAATTATGGAAAAGAGAATAGCAATTTTAGCCACAAACGGATTTGAAAAAAGTGAATTATTTTCACCAAAAGAGGCCTTGGAAAATGAAGGCTTTAAAGTAGATATTATAAGTCTTGAAAAAGGAAAAATTAAAGGCTGGAAGGGTACTGACTGGTCTGGAGAAATAGAAGTGGATTACACCGTAAAAGAGGTAAGTGCAAAAGATTATAATGCATTGGTACTTCCAGGAGGCGTTATAAACCCAGATCAATTAAGAAGAAATGAAGATGTCCTGGTATTTGTACGTGACTTCTTTAAGCAGAGCAAACCTGTAGGCGCTATTTGCCATGCAGCCTGGACACTAATAGATGCTGAAGTTGTAGAAGGACGAACAATGACTTCCTTTAACTCTATCAAAAAGGATCTGGAAAATGCAGGAGCTCTTTGGGTAGATAAAGAAGTAGTTGTAGATGAAGCTTTTGTGACTTCAAGAAATCCTGACGATCTTCCGGCGTTTAACGCTAAGATGATCGAAGAGATTAAAGAAGGAAAACACGATTTGCAACACGCATAATCCCGATTTAAGATTTTAGATTTAAAAAAGCCTGCCTGGAATTTTCCAGGCAGGCTTTTTTATGGTTGCGAGATCCAAGTTATGCTTTCTGAAGCTCAGCGGCAACCGCATCAACTTCATCCATTACTCTAAGCAGGTTTTCTCCCCAAAGTTTAGCGATTTCCTCTTCTGTATAACCTCGCTTTACCAATTCTATGGTGATATTTAAGGTTTCAGAAGCATCCTGCCACCCATCAATTCCGCCACCACCATCAAAATCTGAACTAATTCCCACGTGTTCAATTCCGATTAGATCTACCATATAATCTATATGGTCTACAAAATCTGAAACTCCTACAGGTTGAATTTCTTCTTTCAGTAATTCAATTTCAGGAGAAGCTGCAATTCTTACTTTTTGATAATCGGCATAATAAGCATTTCTGTTTTCATTGCTTAATGCTCTAACAGAATCACGAGGCAAAATCACAAAATTCATTTCTTGGGCTTTTTTCTCATAAACCTTAGAACTGGCCTCCTCAAAGGCTTTATTTTTTTCGGTATTCACATAAGCACTAAAGGCAACAGTTTGTACCACGCCGCCGTGTTCTTTAAACAGCATTAATAGCTCATCATCTAAATTTCGGCTGTGGTTGCAAAGTTCTCGGGCAGCGGAGTGGGAAGCGATAAGCGGAGCCTTAGAAAACTCGAACATCTGTTTGATAGCCTTCCTAGAAGGATGGGAAACATCTATCATCATTCCCAGCCGGTTCATTTCTGAAATAACTTCTTTTCCTAAATCGCTTAAGCCGTTGTGTAACCATTCGTCATTTTCTTCACCGGTATTAGAATCACTCAATTGACTATGGCCTTGATGTGCTAGAGACATATATCTTGCACCAAGATCGTAGAATTTCTCAACATTCTCAATATCCTTACCGATAGAATACCCATTTTCAACCCCAATCATTGCTACCTTCTTCCCTTCGGAAGTCAGTTTTCGCACTTCTTCAGAGTTGGTCGCCAAACCTATTTGATCAGGGGCGAAATCTTTTACCAATTTATGGATCGCGTCAAACTTGCTCATCGCATTTTCATACGCATTTTTGAAACCTTCATCAGTAAGTTCATCCTGGCCGGTATAAACTATAAACCAGGCCACGTCAAGTCTGCCGGCATCCATTTTGGGAAGGGTTACCTGGTTTTCCAGATCCATCGTATAATTTCTTTTTTCAGTGAAATTGTTAATATTGATATCGGCATGAGTATCTATGGTAATTACATTTTCGTGAATCTCTTTTGCCTTTTCCAGTAAAGTTTGATCGCTAATTTGTTGGGCAAAGGCCAGATTCCCCATAAATATCAGCGCAAGGCTAAGAAGGTTTAATTTCATATTTCTGTGTTATATTATTTATAACCCTGAAAATACTAATAAAATTTTTAGAAATAAATTGAATAGCTTATTTTGATAAAAATGATTTAAAACATATTCAATTTTCTCCTACATTTGATAGAATTTTCAACCGCTCAATGAATAAATATATAATAGTAAACCAGCCTGAAAAGTGGAAACTAAAACTGGATCACGTCGAAATTATTTCAGCGCATTCCTACCTTACTAATCCCGAATTCGCCAAGATCAAAAATGCCAGGATATTTAACCTTTGCAAAGATTATTCATATCAATCTAAAGGATACTATGTTTCACTTTTGGCTGAAGCCCGCGGGCATATGGCTATTCCAACAGTAAAAAATATTGTTGATTTACGGGAGCCGAAATTGGTTAAAATTGTTTCAGAAGAGTTTGACGATTTGATGCAAACCAGCTTAAAAAATATAAAATCCCAGGAATTCACTCTCAGCATTTATTTTGGGCAAAATGTGGCGCAAAAATATAAGGAGTTGAGTGCGATGTTTCACAGACATTTTCAAATCCCATTTTTGCGGGTTAAATTCAATTATACAACCAAGTGGAATATTAAAAGTATTAAAGCGATTTCCGAAGCAGAGATTCCAGAAGAACATCAGGAAAGTATGTATGAATTTGCAACTCAGTATTTTGCGAAAAAGCGCTACGATACACCACGTACCAATACATCAGAATACGACCTGGCTATTTTAGTACAGGCCGATGATCCCGCTCCGCCAAGTAATGCCAAAGCATTAAAGAAATTCGTGGAAATTGCTGAAAAAATGGATTTTTATGTAGAAATAGTTTCCCCAAAAGACCTTTCACGTTTATCAGCTTTTGATGCTTTATTTATTCGACAAAGCACCGAAGTTAATAATGAAGCCTATGCCTTCGCCCGCAAAGCACAGCAGGAAGGTATCGCTATTATAGATTACCCTGATGCGATCCTGAAATGTTGCAACAAAGTTTATATGGCTGAGGCTTTGGAAAACGCCAATATCCCTACGCCTAAAACGGTGATAATTCATAAAGAAAATATAGATAAGGTTTTAGAAATTACGGGGCTTCCGGTGGTTTTAAAATCTCCAGATTCTACTTTTTCCTTCGGAGTAAAGAAAGCAACTACGACCGCCGAATATCAGGAATTGGTTACGATGATGCTCAAAAAGTCAGAATTGGTGATCGCCCAGGAATTTTCTCCTTCAGAATATGACTGGAGAATAGGAATTCTGGATAATAAACCTTTTTATGCCTGCCGTTATTATATGGCCAAGGGACACTGGCAAATCTATAATTGGGACGCCAAAGTAAAAGACGATCAGGATGGAAATGCCGATTGCTTACCTATAGAAAAAGTTCCGAAGAAAATACTTGAGGCCGCTTTAAAGTCGGCTAAATTGATGGGAACCGGCCTTTATGGAATAGATATAAAGGAAGTAGGAGGAAAGGCCCTTGTAATTGAAATTAACGATAACCCCAACATAGATTTTGGAGTTGAAGATGCCTATTATGGCGAACAGGTTTATGTGGAAATTATAGCCGCTTTAAAAAACCGACTGATAAAGAAATAATTTATGAAATATCATCTTTTTGAAGTTTTTGGAATTGAATTGGAATATATGCTTGTTGATGCGTCCAGTTTTAAAGTGAATCCAATTGTAGACCAGCTTTTTATCAGTAAGAATGGGGAAATCACCTCAGATATTGAAAATGGGAAAATTGAATGGAGTAATGAATTGGTTGCGCACGTTGTTGAACTTAAAACCAACGGCCCCACGGGAGATCTGGATAGTTTAGATCTTCTTTTTGCTGAAAATATTAAAGAAGTAAATCAATTACTGAAAGAGAAAAACACCATGCTATTACCTTCGGCCGCACATCCATTGATGGATCCCGCCACTGAAACCCAGTTGTGGAAACACGGTCATAATAAGATATACGCCCTTTATAACCGTATTTTTGATTGTAGCGGGCACGGTTGGAGCAATGTGCAAAGTATGCATATTAATCTTCCGTTTTTTGACGATAATGAATTTGATAAACTCCACGCGGCGGTACGTTTGCTTTTGCCAATCATGCCTGCCTTAAGCGCCAGTTCTCCAATTTTTGAAGGTAAAAATACCGACTTTAAAAATGCCAGGATGCAGGTTTATAAAAACAACCAGAAGGAAATTCCAGAAATGACAGGAAAAGTGATTCCTGAACAGGTTTTTTCTAAAGAGGATTATTACAAAACCATTTTTGAGCCAATTAATAAAGCGATTAAACCCCATGATATAGAAAATATCCTGGACCATCATTTTTTAAATTCAAGGGGAGCTATTGCAAGATTTGACCGAAATGCCATAGAAATTCGTGTATTAGATGTACAGGAATGCCCTAAGGCTGATATGGCAATTGCTATTTTAATTATTGAATGTTTAAAGTTGCTGGTTAGTGAAGAATTAATTCCTATTGATGAACAAAAGAAATGGCATGAAGACGAGCTTTTTGAAATCTTTAATGCGGTAATTAAGGATGCAGAAAATACTAAAATCACCAATAAAGACTACCTCAAGATCTTTGGACTTTCACAAACTATAGAAATGAAAGAGATCTGGCGTATTTTATTTTCAAAAGTGAAAAGAAATATGGTTTACAAACACCAGGAAAGTATTAAATTTCTACTAAATAACGGAAGTCTTTCTACCCGGATTTTAAAATCTATAGGTGATGATTTTTCAGAAGAAAATATTAAGAAAACCTATTTAAAATTAGCCGATTGCCTCGAGGAAAATAAATTCTTTAAGCCGTGAAACTGGTCTTAACCTGTGAACACGCTTTTAATTCAATTCCGAAGGAATATAAATACTTCTTCGCAGATGCTGAAGAAACTTTAAAATCGCATCGGGGCTATGATCCAGGGGCCTTAGATTTATTTAGGGAACTGGAAGTTTTAGCCGATTTTAGCCAGGTTCAGGAAATTGGTAGATTGCTGGTTGAAGTAAACCGATCTAAAGGCCATCCTTATTTGTTTTCAAAATTTACAAAGGATTTATCTCTAAAACAGAAATCGAAAATTTTAGAGGAATACTATTTTCCTTATCGGAATACTGTAGAAAATAAAATTTCAGCATTTATAGAAAAAGGGGAGAAGGTACTGCACTTTTCGGTACATACTTTTACTCCAGAATTAAACGGAATAATAAGAAATACAGATATTGGGTTGCTATACAACCCGGCGAGGGCTGGAGAAAAAGAATTCAGTAAAAAATTTAAGCAAAATTTAAAGAATCAAAATCCGAACTTAGAAATCAGATTTAATTATCCATATTTAGGCAAAGCAGATGGTCTTACCACTTATTTACGTAAGAAATTTCCCGAAAATTATTGGGGAATTGAGTTGGAAGTCAACCAGAAATTTGTAGCCAATAATAAAATGGAATCTAGTGTTAAAAAATCATTGCTTTTAGCTTTAAAAGCCTCATTGAAATAATAAAGCCACGAATTCACTAATTTAATTCGATGAATTCGTGGCTTATATTTTTTATTCCGATTTCTTTCAGATTGAATTAAAACTTATTGAATCAATTGAGATTCCAAAGTGATTTCTGTATTAAGTAATTTAGAAATCGGGCAATTTTCCTTAGCGTCTTTGGCTATTTTTTCGAATTGCTCTTTATCAATTCCTTTAACTTTTGCTTTCAAAATCAAGTGTGATTTCTTTATGGCCCCATCTTCAAAAGTAATTTCAGATTTCGTTTCTAACTCATCCGGCTCAAAACCTTCTTCAGTTAAATTGGCCGAAAGTTGCATTGTAAAGCATCCGGAATGTGCGGCGCCTATGAGTTCTTCAGGATTAGTGCCTTTGCCATCTTCAAACCTGGTTTTAAAAGAATATTGTGATTTATCTAAAACACCACTTTGAGTACTTATTGTTCCTTTACCTTCTTTGAGGTTACCTTTCCAAACTGCGGTTCCATTTCTTTTCATAATAATACTTTTTGTTAATTTATCCCGAAGATAAAGATCATTATGCCCAATCTAAAATTATTATCAAAACCTTAACCCAAAACTAATATTAATAAAACAAAAAAGCCCGAAACCAAGGGCTTCGGGCTTTCATATAAGTTATAAGAACTTATTTGATCTCTACTACTTCAAGATCAAATACCAGGTCTTTTCCTGCTAGTGGGTGATTTCCATCTACCACAATAGTTTCTTCTTTTACATCTTTAACCACAAGATTCATTTCCTGGCCGTCAGGGCTTTTAGAAACAAGTCCCATTCCTACTTCTGGCTTAATATCTTCCGGAAGTTGGCTTTTTTGTACTTCTTGCACAAGCTCTTCTCTTGGTTCTCCGTAAGCTTCTTCTTTAGAAATATTTATAGTTTTCTTCTCATTCACTTTCATATCGATAAGGCCTTTCTCAAAACCAGGGATAAGCTGCCCTTGTCCCATAGTGAATTCTATAGGCTCACCTCTTTCTACGGAACTGTCAAAAACCTGCCCGTCAGCTAGTTTACCTGTGTAATGTACCTTTACCGTGTCATTTGCTTTTACTTGACTCATAATGTTGTTTTTCAAAAATTATAATGGGCTTTATTAAAAATATGCCCGTTAAAGAGTGCAAAGGTACAGTTATAATATGCGCTTCCAAATTATGGCGCCTTTAATCCCTTAATCTTTTAAAAATCTTAACATTTTAAATTGAAACATTTCTCGAAATGCTAGGCGTTGAAAGACAAGCGCTTAAAATTTAAATTGGATTTCCCGGAATAAGTAAATACATTTATTAACTTAAGTTTTAGAAAATTATTGAATAGCATAACCAACTAAAATTTAAACTTTTATTAAATGAAAAAAGACGAAGCCCCTAACTCCAATTCCAGGAGAAGCTTTCTAAAAACTACCGCTTTAGCTACTGCCGGAATTAGTATTATTCCCAGACATGTAATAGGAGGATCCGGTTTTTTAGCGCCAAGCGATAAATTGGTAGTTGCGGGTATTGGAGTAGGAGGAAAAGGTGAGAGCGATATCAACAGCTTTTATCAATCAGGTAAGGCCGATATTGGTTTTTTATGCGATGTAGATAAGAAAAGGGCTGCAACATCTATTGCTCGTTTTCCAAAGGCCAAATTTTATACCGATTATCGGGAAATGCTGGAGAAAGAGTCTATAAACATAGATGCAGTTTCTATTTCCACACCAGATCACGGGCACGCTGTGCAGGCTTTAGCGGCTATGGAGCTAGGGAAACCGGTGTATGTTCAAAAACCGCTTACTCACGATATTTACGAAGCCAGGCAATTAACTGAAGCTGCCGAAAAATATAAAGTGGTTACCCAAATGGGAAACCAGGGAGCTTCCGGAGATGGTGTTAGAAAAATGCGCGAGTGGTATGACGCCGATCTTATAGGAAAGGTGCATACGGTTTATGTTTGGACAGATCGCCCGGTTTGGCCACAAGGAATTCCCTGGCCAAAAGGGAAAACAACAGCCGTTCCTGAAGGTTTAGACTGGGATTTATGGCTAAATACCGCTCCTTATAAAAACTATATAGAAGGCTTGGTACCTTTTAACTGGCGTGGCTGGTGGGATTATGGTACAGGAGCACTTGGCGATATGGGGTGCCATTTAATTGAAGCGCCTTATCGAGTTTTAGGCCTGGGCCATCCAAAAGATGTTCAGTGTAGCGTTGGTAGTGTTTATGTAGATGAATTTAAAAGAGGTTATTTCCCTGAGAGTTGCCCGCCTTCAAGCCACGCGGTAATGACGTTCCCAAAAACCGAAAAAACCAGTGAAGATGTTACCCTACACTGGATGGACGGTGGCATAAAACCAAAAAGACCGGAAGAACTTGGACCAAATGAAACTTTTGGCGATGGTGGCAACGGCGTTTTATTTATTGGTGATAAAGGAAAAATGATGTGTGGTACTTATGGCCGAAATCCTAGATTATTACCAACTTCCAAAACCGATGAAGTTAATGTTGCTCAAAAATACGATAGGGTTCCAGGTGGGGAAGAGGGCCATTATGCACAATGGGTTGAAGGAGCAATTGCTGGCTACGGAAAGAAAGAATTGAGTTCTCCTTTTGAAATTGCAGGACCATTAACCGAAACCTTGCTTATTGCCAATTTAGCCATTAGAGGTTATGATGTTAGAAACGAGAAAACGCGAGAAAATGGGGATACTTATTTTAATTATCCGGGGCGTGATATAAAAATGCTTTGGGATTCAGAAAATATGCGGGTGACGAATTTTGATGAAGCCAATCAGTTTGTGCGAAGGGAATATCGCGATGGTTGGAAGTTGAGCTAGAGTAATAATTCAGAAATTCTTGTATGAAAGTCGTTGTAGTAGTTTGTTTAGTAGTTTTTTACTTCAGCTTTTCAGCTTGTAATTTCAATAATAAAGAGCCCGAACCAGCAACAGTCTGGGATACTTTAGAAGTAACGGCATCAGCATATAATTCTCTTAGCTGGCAAACAGGATCCGGTGGCGCGAACATAACAGCCTGGGGAGATACCTTGAAAACCGGCTTAAAAGCGATTGCAGTTTCGAGAGACCTGATAAAAAAAGGTTTAAATCACAATACCCCCGTTAAAATTGAAGGTTTTGACGGGGTATTTCTTGTAAAGGATAAAATGCATTATCGTTGGAGGAATAAAATTGATATTTATATGGATGAGGATGTGCAAAAAGCCAGAAATTTTGGTCGCAAAAAATTAAATATCTATTTTGAAGTTCCTCTCGATTCAATTTCAAAGAATAAAAATTCAAAAAATAACTCTGAATGATTAAAAAACACTTTCTACTATCTATCCTTTTAATTTCAAGTTTAAGCTTTCAAGCCCAGCAAACAATTGATAGTCTGGATCTTTCAAAAACATTTGTGATTGGTGTGACACCAACTCCACCATTTGTGATGGAAGAAAATGGTGAGTACGTCGGCTTAAGTATCGATTCCTGGGAATTAATAAATGAAGAAATGGATTTTGATTATGAGTTTAGAGAATATAGTTCACTATCAGAACTTTTAAATGCAATAGAAAACAGCGAAGTAGACTTTAGTATTAATCCGGTTACGGTTACCGATAACCGAATGCAGCGAATGGATTTTTCGCAACCTTACTTTATATCGCATACCGGTGTGGCTAAAAGAAGTGAATCGCAGATTTTTAGTTATTTAGGAAACTTATTTAGTTGGAATTTTATTTCTGCAATATTAATTTTATTAGCCGTAATTTTTATTTTCGGTTTCCTGGTTTGGATTTTTGAACGAAAAAAGAATGCTGAAGAGTTTGGAAACGGATCCCGCGGAATCCTTCAGGGTTTTTGGTGGAGTGCTGTAACTATGACTACGGTTGGTTATGGAGATAAATCGCCGAGGACTACCGGAGGTCGGGTAATCGCGCTTATCTGGATGTTTATGGCTATAATTATTATTTCCAGTTTAACAGCCGGGATTGCTTCATCATTAACAGTGCAAACTATGAATGATGAAATAAATTCGGTGCAGGATCTTTCTAAATTTGAAGTGACCAGCGTAGAAAGTAGCAGTGCGCAGGAATTATTAAATCTTTATAATATAGAACATACCACGGTTCTCGACGAAAAAGAAGGAATCGCTTTACTGGAAAATAAGAAAACCAGACTTTTTGTTTACGATGAGCCCATTCTACGGTATGAAATTAAACGAAGCGGACTCGAGAATGAAATAGAAGTACTCCCAAAAACCCTTAAAAAGGATTATTACGGGTATAGTTTTCCGAACAACTCAGCTTTATTAAAAAAGATTGATCCTGTACTCATAGGTGTAATGAAAACCATGGAATGGAACTCTATTATGGCCGAATACGAATAACTACCCAAGCCCCAGGTAACCAAGGATGATCCAAAGGATTATAAATACCACGATAATACCTAAACATCCACAGCCACCCCCTAATTTTTTGGCGCCCCAGCCGGCTAAAATAGCCCTTATAATACTTTTCATACTAATCTTATTTGTAGGTTAAGTCAGTACTAATTTAGCTGAAAAGGAATTTTGTTTTCAACAATTAGCAAATATTTAGCAGCATTTCAGTAGAAACACTTAAAGATTCAAAAAGTTTCGTTTTTGTATCTTTATAAAAACTAACAAAGAATATGATGAAATTTCAAACACTCAAACTCGTTTTTATAAGTTTAATAATATGTGGAAGCGTATATGCGCAAAGCACTTCAGCTACTTTAATTAAAAAAGTAGAAGGCTTTAGCCATCCGGAATCGGTGGTTTTCAATGAAGATAAAAATGAATATTATGTTTCTAATATGGCCGACAGAGTAGAGGGGGACGGATTTATTTCCAGGGTTTCTGCCGAAGGTGAAATTATTGAATTGAAGTGGATAGATGGTTTAAAAGACCCTAAAGGATTACTTATCATAGATGATAAGGTTTATGTAACCAATAATACCGAACTTATTGAGATTAGTATTGAAAATTCTGAAATAACAAAGCGAATTGAAGTTGAGGGGGCCAAATCTCTAAACGATATAACCGTAGACGCGGTGGGAAATATTTTTATTTCTGATTCAGGGAAAAGCGCTATTTATTTGATGCCTGGTGATAATCCAAATATGATGATTCCCGAAGATAAAAAAGGAGAGATCATTGAATATTTAAACACTACTAGATTAGAATATGTAAATGGACTCTACGCGCAAAAAGATCATCTTTATGCGGCTGCCTGGGGTGAAAATACCGATGGTAATTTCCTGAAAATTGATATGGATACCCGTGAGATAACAAAAATTTCTAAAAATGGGATAGGAAATTTAGATGGAGTACAACCGGTTGGGGATAATGCTTTTTATATTTCAGACTGGGCTATCGGTAAAATTTATCTGGCAGGAAAAAATGGACATTTAAAAGAAGTTTTAACTTCTGAAAAAAGCTCGGGAGATATATTTTTTGATGCTGAAAAAGATCAGTTGGTTTTGCCTATGAATCATCAAAATGCAGTTTGGTGGTATCAGCTCAAATAATTTAAGAATATCTTATTATACTAAATTTCTTATATCTTAAATTTAAAGAAAAATCAACCAAATGGAATTAAAGAAAGACAAAAACGATAAAGAGTCTAAAGATTATATTTTAAAGGATAATAAGAAAACCAATTTTGGGATAGGATTTATCATCACCATCATAATAATTCTCATTATTGCCGTGGTAATCTCCGGTTTTTATTTTGAGTTTTGGTAATAGTTAAATGCTGAATTCTTGGGCATCCTTTATATTGTATCCTGAAACTTATATAAACTTAGAGTTCCTCCCCTTATTTTAAAGGGGAGGTGCCCAAAGGGCGGAGTGGTTATCTACTTCTTAATCTCATTAATCAATAAAAACGCCTGATTTACATATTCCTTTTCTAAGAACAGCGCGAAATAATTAGAAGTAGAGATCATCTCAAAGATTGGGATTCCTTCGTAGGCCAGTAGTTTAAAAAGATAGAAATACAGGCCTACGAATTGCGAACTATTTTTTGGCAGGGCAATAGTTATGGAAGAGAGTTCCTCTTTTATAGAGACCCTTCTTTCGTTTCTAAAACAGTCTTCAACAAGATTAGTAAGGCTGGAGGAAACCAGGATATTACTTTCCTGGTAATTACTAGAATAATTAAGGTATACCCCGTTTTGATCCTTAACTGCATGGAGCAACTTCGCTTTATTCGCAATAATCGAATTGGAATTTAGAAAAGTATACTCCGTGATACCAGATCGTACCACAATATCACCCAACTCCCGCAAATGCTGCATATTTATTTTAGTTCGGCGAGGAGCATATCGCCTTAAAGCCATAATAATAGAACCTTGTTTTACAGGTTTCCGCATCTCTTTTTCCACCTGGGGCTGAATATCTTCGGCCAATCCGCTAAAATTTACAATATCACGGGCAATCGCATCATCGAGGAATGGTTGGTGTCTTATTATATCGTGCACACAGGTAGTTATGGTCTTCATTGTTAAATATTACACATTTTGTGCAAATGTATATAAAATGAAAGATAATTTTTGTTACAGTGAGCTTTAATTCTAATTATGCATCACATTATTTCAGTAGATAAAATCGAAAAAATAAATAAATTATTTAGAAATAAAAATCTCACTAAGTGAGTAAATTATTAGCAATGAAAGTATTAAAGTTTGGCGGCACATCTGTAGGATCTGTAGAGAGCATTAGAAATGTAAAAAACATTTTAGCCGCAAGGAGTGGGAAGAAAGTTCTGGTACTTTCGGCAATGGCCGGAGTAACTAATAAGCTGGTGGAAATCACCGAAAATATTAAGATTGAAGATTATTCAGCCATCAATACAATTATTGCCGAGTTAAAACAAAAGCACGAATCTACGATAGATGAGCTTATAGACGAATCCGGCTTAAATGCACAGGCAAAAGATTTTGTGAATAATGTTCTGGATGGTGTACAGGAACTAAGCCGCAGTAAATATTCTGAAAGAGTTTATGCGGAAGTGGTTACAACCGGTGAGACTATGCTGACTTATATTTTCTCAACTTTTCTTACAAATTCAGGAATTCAGAATAATTTCCTGAACGCTAAGGAATTTATGCAGGTTTCAAACCTGGAAAATCCCGATACAAATTTAGTTGGGAAATTGTTTCAACAAAGTATAGCAAATCTTGAACCTACAGATATTTATATTACCCAAGGTTTTGTGAGAATTGATGCGCAAAATTCCATTAGTACTTTAAAGCGTGGCGGAAGCGATTATAGCGCTACCATTCTAGCTGCTGCGGTTCAGGCTGAAGAAGTACAAATCTGGACCGATATTGATGGGTTTCATAATAACGATCCGAGGTATGTTGAAAACACACACGCTATTGCAGAACTGAGTTTTGAGGAAGCTGCCGAGCTTGCTTATTTTGGAGCCAAGATTTTACATCCACAAACTATTTCTCCGGTTATAAAGAGGCAAATTCCTTTATTTCTGAAAAATACCTTTACTCCCGAACTTCCTGGAACTAAAATATCATCAGAGATACATTCTCGCGGACTTAAAGCGATCTCAGCAAAAGATGGGATTACCGCCATTAAAATCAAATCGAATCGAATGTTGATGGCCCACGGTTTTCTTAAAAAAATCTTCGAGGTTTTTGATAAATACGAGACCTCAATTGATATGATCACCACTTCAGAAATTGCTATTTCCTTAACGATAGACGATGAGAGGAATTTAGATTTAATCCTGGAAGAGTTAAACGCTTATGGCGAAATTACCGTGGAGAAAGAACACAGTATTATTTGCATTGTAGGCGAAGGCCTCATTGAAGATAAAAGTACCAGCCGATTATTCGAATTATTAAATGATATCCCCGTGAGAATGATTTCTTATGGCGGAAGCGATAACAATATTTCTTTATTAGTTGATACTAAAAACAAAATACAAACCCTGCAGGGTTTAAACCGAAAATTGTTTGAGGACCGAGCAATACCACAATTTGTTTGATTTCTGTTAGTGAACAGGAAACTGTTCCTTTTGTGTAGTGAAAACCGCTGGTAGCCTAAATTTAACCAGCGGTTTTTTTATTTTAAATCCTACGAAAACTTATTCTTTATAGGTTATTCCGGTTGAGTTTACTTTTCTCCTTTTCTTCAATGAATTTAGCCATAAAATAGGTACTTCTATGCTGATGATGTTGCAGCATTTTACCAACAAAATTCTGTTGCCTGTAGGAACCTATATTTTTAAATAGATCGGTCAATCTTTCTGAAAATTCTTGCTGATGTTCCTCTTTGTTAAACTTTGAATTAATAATTTCAAAACCCTTTTCTACCGCATTCTTCCAAAGTTTTTCTTCAGAATATAGATGTACAGCCTTTTTTGCAAACTCCTTTGGATCGCTGGTGATATATCCGTTCCAGTTGAGGTCCCCTGCAATGCCCTCGGCTCCAATTAATGTAGTTACTGATGGCGTTCCGCATTGCATTGCCTGTATAAGTTTCCCTTTTAAGCCCGCTCCAAAGCGTATTGGCGCCAGGCAAATTTTGGCATTTTTCATAACCTCTTCGGCATTCTCGACACGACCTTTTACGATAAATCCTTCTTTTTCATTATGTAGGCTCCAGACTTTCTGAGACGGATAAGCCCCGTAAATTTCCAATTTTCCTTCTGGGAATTCCTGCTTTATTAAAGGCCAGATTTCTTCTTTTAAGTATAAAACGGCGTTCCAGTTAGGTTCGTGTAAAAAATTACCAATGCTTATAAAACTTTGTCTTTGGTTAAATTCCGGTAGGTTAAGCTTTTTTTCTTCAGAAACAGGTTCCAGCAGGAAGGGCAGGTAATGCAAAAGATTTCTATGTATGCTGAATTCCTCCTGCAACAATTTCATTTCAACTTCAGAAATGATAAGGCTAAGGTCACAGCGGTAAATACTTGCAATTTCCCTTATGGTGATATCGGCATCAAAATACAGGCTTTCCGCTAGAATATTCTTTTTGAAAGCTTCAGTGCGGGTTTTTCTTAGAAAATGAAGGTCTTCAGTATCTAAAATTTTCACCGCTTCCGGGCAGGTTTCATCAATTCTCCAGCCAAATTGCTCTTCCGTCATAAACCGATCAAAAAGCACCAAATTTGGTTGAATTCTTTTTAGTAATTCGTCAAAAGAAGGATGGTTCATTTTTATGATTTCAGAAGCGATATTCATCTTTTCTAAATCTATAGCAAATTCGCTGCGGGCCGCTGTGGTTACAAAGGTGATTTCATAATTTTCAGCAAGAAAAAATTCTAATAATTGAAGCATTCGGCTACCGGCGGCAGAAGAATCAGGTTCGGGCCAAACACAGCCAATTACAAGTAAGCGCGGCATAAAGTTTTTTTCAAAAATACCTGAAATTAAAGCAGATTCCTAATTAAAAACTAGCCGAGAGCAGTAGGGAAGCGGTTACCCAAAGTACCAGCGACACGATACCACCAATGATAAAAAAGTGCCTGAAGCGATATATTCCCATTCCGTAAATGATGGTATTTGTTTGATATCCAACCGGAGTAAAAAAACTAAAATTAGAAGCAAATAAAACCGATAAAATAAAGGGTTTGGGATCCATTTGCATACTGGCAGCAATACTTATGGCTATGGGCGTTATAATTATTGCCGTAGCGTTATTGGAGATAAAGCCGCTTAAAACCATCGTGACCAGAAACAAGATTCCAATAACAATGGTATCGGTTTGATTTTCAAAAACAAGCATTAACTGATCTGAGATCCATTGATCGGCTTCGGTGTTGCTCATCGCAACGCCCAAGGGAATCATCCCTGCCAGCAGGAAAATAATCTGCCAGTTTACCTGCGCATAAATTTTCCCCAGATCTATACACTTCGTAAAAATCATTAGAAAGCATCCAATAATTGCACTTTTTAAAATTGGAAATATAGAGAAGGCCGAGAGTCCGATAACTACCAATAAAATGGTTAGAGAAAGGTATCTTTTGGTTTTTGTGGTGACTTCAATATTTTTATGTTCTTGTAGAATGGTGACATTTTCTATCTTTTGAAGCTCATCCAGGGCACTTTCGCTAACTTCCACCAATAATCGGTCTCCAACCCTTAATTCGATTTCATCTGTACCACGGTTAAAAATTCGTCTTCTGGGATTTCTAAAATTTCTTCGTTTTCTTATCGCCAGGGGAACAGCCCCGTGAAGGTCGTACCAGCCAACCGTTTTTATACTTTTTCCGATTAGGGGAGAGTTGGGAAGCATTAAAATTTCTACGACTTGTATGTTTTCTTCAAGTTCTTCAGAATCGGTTATGGGATCTGTGAGTTTTTTATTATCATCTTCCTTAATTACGGTAAAACCTTCAGCATCTTTGAGTTTTATTAAATTTTCAAGATTACAACGCAGCAAAAGTTGATCACCTTCTTTAAGCGTGGTGAATTTCCCTGGACGATCATTTATAATTCCGTTACGTTTAAGCCTTAAAACCTCAATATCCTGATTATTATACAAAAGGCTTTCACTAATGCTTTGTCCAATTACGCTCGAATTTTTGGTGATGATTACCTTGGTGATATATTCATCGAGATTATAATCTTCACTGATTTGAGTTTTTTTTGTCCTGGGGAGCAAACCCACCAGGGAACTCATAATGACTATGGTAATTACCATAAAAATTACGCCATACCAGGTAAATTCAAAAAAGCTAAAACGTTCTATACCGCGTTCTACTGCCACGGCATTTACAATAAGGTTGGTAGAAGTACCCATAAGAGTACAACTTCCTCCAATAATACCCGCAAAGGAAATAGGTAAAAGTAATTTTGAATTAGGGATATCGTACTTGGCAGATAATTCTGTAATAATCTTAATAAAAACGATTACCACTGCAGTAGTATTGATAAATGCCGAAATACTTCCTGCAATAAACATGAAAGCTGGAACCATTAGAAACACAGGAAGCACTCGTAAACTTTTGAGTCCACTGGCCAGCCAGTCTATCACTCCGTTTGTTTCCAAACCAATCGCAATAATCATTAAAGCGAGAACCGTAATAGTAGCCGGACTTGAAAACCCCGAAATAGCTTCTTCGGGGCTAACTATATTGGAAAATAATAAAGCCGCGAGAATAAAAAAAGCAATTTTATCTACCGGAAAAACTTCCAGTGCAAAAAGAACAATTACCACAATTATGATAAAAAACAGTATGGCTATCTCTACGGTCATTACTTAAATTTATAAAATAAAAATAAGGGAATACCCCTTTGCAAAATTCTTCTTCTGAAAGATTTATGATTTTATAAATCATTATAATTTTTATCGAGTCATATTAATTCCTATTTTGAAGATTAAAACAAAATTATGAGCAGAGGATTTGTAAAAGAAGACGACCAGGAAGAAGCTCCTATGATCCCGGCCAGAGCGGCTTTACCCGCCGGTGAAACCAACTATGTGACTCCAAACGGTTTAAAAGAATTAAAAGAGGAAGAGGAAGAACTTGTAGAGGAGCGAGCTAATCTGGCTAAAGAGAATGAAACTGAACGAAGAAGAGCGCAAGCGGTTATAGACGGTAATCTTAAATTACTAAGAGAGCGAATTAGTACCGCCAGAATCTTGGATCCTAAAGATCAGCCGGAAGATGAAGTGCGATTTGGTGCCTTAGTAGAATTGAAACAAAACGGGAATACTCAAAAATTCCAAATTGTAGGCGTGGATGAAGCCGATGTAAAAAAGAAAAAGATCGCGTTTGTAGCGCCTATCGCTAAAGCGGTTACCGGGAAGAAAGTAGGTGAGATTGTTGAATTTAAACTAGGCGAAGAAACCCGAAAAATCGAAATTCTCAAAATAACTTATTAATGACCGTATATATTGTAATCGGTGTTTCGGGATCCGGTAAAACTACCCATTGCAAGACTACTCGCTAAAAATTGTTTGATACGATTTTAGCTTTTTTAAAATCCAGAAAAGGCCATTATTTAAAGTTTGAAATGCTTACTTTACCGTTGGCTTGGCAGTTTCTCTAATTATATGGTTTATAATTTAATCAATTGGTTTCAACGGTTAATTCCAGTGTATCTACAATATCACCATATTCATCTACCTGAATTTCAAATTCAATGGATTTGCTCGCAGTGTAACCTAATTTCTGCATTTGCATAGGATCAATTTCAGCAGTATAATTTCCGGGTTTTAATCCCAGGTAAGTGAAATAACCATCTCCTTCAGTTAAAATTTCTTTTACCAAATTTCCATCTTCATCCAGAATATTTACTGTAATCCTTCCCAGGCCTCGGAGACTGTTTCCTTCTTTAAAATAAACCATTCCGCCAACTTCGCCTAAAACTTCTACCGGAACTTCAATTTCCTGAAACTGGTTAGGTACGGTATGTACTTTAATCTTTTCGTTTTTAACTTTCCAGGCAATATTGTCAAGGCTGTTTGGATCAATTTCTAATATTATATCTATATAGGGCTGAAGTTCGGTTATTCGTAAAACAGTTTCATCTTCATTATAAGAAAGTCGGCCAGATGTATTTTTTATTTCCATTCCACGCACGGCAGGTTCCATAGGATCTCTTTTTCCGTTAGCGTTATAATCGAGGAAGGGGATAATGCTTAGCGCCGCTCGGGACATCGCAGTTCGATTATTCGCCATTATATAACCTGTATTATCATCTAGCATTAAACTACCGCGTGCCGATTGAACAAATGAATTATTCCGGTTACCAATTCTGGAGGTTACCGAGGTTTGTGCGAAATTTAAAGCATATCTTAAACCTACCTCAAAAATATGGGCATTTCTAAGCATATTGTTCTCGTAGGCAACATTGAGAAATCCGTTTTCGAAAACCGGGCGTTCTATTTCCAGGATTATATTATTAAATTGGTTTCGGCTAAAATCATATTGCACCTGCGGGGAAAACAAAAATTTATTCGGAAGCCTGAAATTCTGCGAAAGCGAGGTATAAATCGTAGGCTGTTTTACACGATCGTTATAAATCCCATAAGTGGTAAGGTTAGTGCTGATCCCCATAATTGCACCGGAAAGTAATAACTGTGCTGTAGTGAACTCGGTAGTAGGCATAATGATCTGGTTTACACTAAACCTGCTAAACATCGAGAAGTTTTTGCTTCGAATAGGTGCAGAAAAACTTATTTTTCTTTCTTCCAGGTAATTAAAATTAATCGCATTTTGATCCTCGTCGTATTTAATATAATTAATATCTACCTGGATGTTTCCAGGGGTGCGATAACTCAAAATACCTTCCCCTTTAACGCCGTGCATATATTCTCCAGTAAAAAGAAAATTGGAGGCAAAACGGATAGAGGAATTAACAAAAGGCATCACTTCTCCACTGGTCACGCCGGTAAGATATTCGGCACCACCGCCAATGGTAACAGAATTGCTTAGTCCGTAATTGAAATTAACCCTGGAAAAACGGTCCAGGTCTTCATTTTCTACTATCCCGGCACTAAGTGTATATTCTATTTCATTTTTAGGAACAAAATTATACGGAATATTAATCACCCTCTCCTGGATACGCTCTTCTCCATAAGGGCCATAAAACCTAAGGCTTACGGCGGTATTTCCGTACATTAACGGCACATCAAACGAGTAAAAGCCTGAAGCATCTGCCTGGGTAAATTCAATTAAAATATTATTCACATAAAGTTCTACCGTCCAGCGGGGTTCAGTATAATCGTTAAGGACATAAGTTCCAAAGGATCTTCGGTTTTGAAACGGGCTGTTACTAATTTGCACCCCGCTTACCGGAGCGAATAGGGAAGAGGTGGCTCTAGTAAATATTCTACCTGCAGTTACCTGCCTGAATACCCGGTTATCGTTATTCACATATCGCCACTGGTAAAACTGATTTCTGGAATCGAAAGGAACGCGCGTAGAGTAGTTGAGCATTAAATTGGTTTCGCCACCAAGAAACATTGTCCCCAGGCCTAAAAATAAGCGATTGTCATTTTGAAATTCACTTTGCTGGGTGGTGACCACGCCCCAGTCTAAAGCGCCACCTTTAAATAGCGGAAAGCGCCTGGCCATCGTCGTGTCGGGTTCCACAATACCTTTTACGCGGTTTAGATTTTCTCTTACTTTTTTAAGCCGCATTTCTTTTATTACCGGCAGGTCTTTTTCGGTTTTCATAGTTACCGAAAGACTTCTAAAAGAAAAATTAGTATTTAAGCTGAAGATCTCACCAAATAGATTTGATTTTAGATAAAGATTTAGCGGTGTTTGAATGTATTCCTCATCGCCAAGCGCAAATTCTTCATTTTTATAAAGAATCTTATTTTCTGAAGGATTTATTTGATACGTTGAATCCGGGTTGATTATAAAACCTTCTACACCATTCGTAGTTTCTTCATTTTTAATTTTTAAATAATCAAAAAGCTCTTTTACTGGAATATACGCATCCTGGCCTTTTATAGCGATAGGAATTTCGATAGTACCAAGATCTGGAATGTTCATTTCCACGCTTAATTCATCGTATTCCGGGAAATCTTCCTGAGCATTTATTCTTGGGCAAAACAAGAATAAGAAAAATAGTATAGCTAAAAAACCAACCTGTTTTTCCGTAAAGAAATGACAATAAAAAGTGCGATAAAAATTTGGCATTAAAGACTTTCTATTGATGGATAAAGGTTAGCGTAAAATTTCCGTTATAATTTCCTGGAATAGCAGAAGTTTGATCACCAATTGATAAGGTGCCCCCAACATAAACAGGGGTAGTATTAGGCGGATTAGCAGAAGTCACAAATGTTTGACCGGTGCTAAAACTGTTTATAGTAAGATAAATTTGTCCTCCGTTGGATCCGGTTAATTCAATTTGTCCAGGTACAGTTATTTGCATAATGGTTCCTGGATTAGCGATAATATCAAATAGGGCGGGAGATTCTGATGCGCCTAGAAGAAAAATATCACCTGTTTTCGTACGGTTGCCAGCGTAATTAACCGTCACTGTTCCACCATTTACTCCGCCAGTAAAAGACCCGAAATTGAGAAATTGCGAAGTGTTTACTTCAACACTAACAGGAATTGGCGGATTCTCCTGGGCATTAATTTCTACTATTGAAAACATAAATAGCAATAGCCAAAAAGATGTTTTATAAAAACCGGAACTATGCATAGCGTTTTCTTTATTTATTTTTTGATTACTACTTTTTTAGCGTGTTGAGTTTTACCAAGCTGTAGGTTGATGATATAAACCCCACTACTGGTAATACCATCAAAAATCACCCGGTCTTTTCCACCGGCTTCCCTAACCTGAAGAATTTGCCCGGTCATTGTACTCGCCCTTAAAATTCCTTCCTGGTTTTCTTTCAAATTTAAACTTACCACAACATTCCCATCTTCAACTTCTACATCAAAAGGTTCGTTGAATGCAATTGCAGGGCTTGTAACTTCTTCTTCAGAAAACATTAATTCGAACCTGGAATTATGGGTTCCAGCTTCAGTACTAAAACTATATTCAGGATTTCTTCTTAAGTTTTGGCCTTTACTTTTTTCATGATCAATTAAATAAATATTGAAATTCGAACTTAAGTTCTCTACCGAAGCCAGGTTTATTTTCATTTCTCCGTTTTTATCAGCCTTTATTCCTAATGGAATTTTTTTATAGCTTCTGCTTTCAGGAAAAGGGATTGCATTAATGGCAAGTTCCTTTTTATTTTCGGTTAGATTATAAAAACTCGGTACAGCGAGATCGGTATTCATCAATTTATGCGCATCCATTTCTTTTTCAAAATTAATAGTGGCATAAGATGAAAAATAGATCACCAGAGGATCTTTACGATCTGATGTTTTAAATCCGGCTTCCAAACGAATTAATGATTTTTGATCTGTTACCTGGGTTCTTAGAAACTCCTGGTCAAAATCTATTTCACGTACCCTGTTATCCATTCCAAAACTTCCTGTCACTTTATCTTCTGTTACTTTAATAAAAAAGCCCTGCATAGAAGGAATAATATTTGAAGAACGGCCATCGACATCTACCATCGGATTGGTAGAAACATCGTTGACATAAGCGGTATAAGTACCAGAATATTGGCTGTCATCACTGGCGGTAAAAAAGTAAATTCCGTCATCAATATTAGTTTTAGTCCAGCCCTGGAGAGCATCCCAGTCGATAGGAGAGGGATAAGGGTTTCCTACCAAATGAAAACCTTTGGTATAATCCCTATCATTATTTTCTAATTGGCGTACGGGAATGACCCCATTGTTAACTTCCCCAACTAGCTCTATAGTTTCTGCGGTTGTGGAGGCCCCAAAATTAAGGGCATAGCCTTCAGCTACATTTAAGCTATTTCCAGAGGTAATATAAGCTTCCCAGCCGGTGGCATCTTTAACATTACCATCAACTTCAAGATTACGGTTTTCATTGTAGCGGTAAAAATGTGGAAAACCTGTAACCGGATCTTCGAAATCCATATAAGGAGAAAAATCGTCTATTACTGTATTTTGAAAGGGGGAACTAAAATATTTATAACCAAAGGCTCTATCAAGGTAGCGCTGCATAGTTACCTCCCCAATAATTTCGCCATTTCCATTGCCGTCTATAAGTGCAGTTTGAGTGGCATCTGAAATTAAAGTTAGTTTATCTCCGGTATTAAAATTCCCGTTTTCTACATTTAGAATTCCGGAAATTTCAAGTTTCCCCAAAGAACTAACTCCGGCAGCATTATCTATGATCAGCTCTCTGATCCTATTATTGAAAAATACATTGGAAGGAATAGTTTGCGCGGCAGTTCCCAAAAATGCAATGCTTCCATTAAGGGAATTAAAAGTTCCACTATTGGAGATTGCTCCGTTAATATTTAAAGTATTGTCTAAGACTTTTAGTGAGGAACCTGATTCAATAACAAGATCCTGACATACGCCGGGAGCACCAGTATTTAATAAAGGGTAGCTGGTTACTACATTATTTATAACTGCGTTATTTATAAAAGAAGGTATTAAATTACAATCCCAATTTCCTGCCTTATTCCAATCTGAATCGATGGCTCCAGACCAATAATTGTTATCACTTATTGTAAAAGGATCTGATCTGGATGAAATACCTCCGGTTATAACAGGATTATTAGAACTTATTTCGATCCTGTAGTCAGACCTAGTTTCTGTATCAATGGGTATAGTGTAGGGTCTGGTTATAGTTAAAGAAGTTGCATCATTTGTAGCAGAAGGGATTTCTGAAGGAGTTAGTGAAAATGAAGTACTATTATTAACTATCACTGAAGTTTCCGGATTATTTAAATAGATAAGTGAAATAGTAAATTCAGTATCTGTTGTAAAATAAGCACCACTATTTGCGCTTCCCCTCCCATTTTTAAGAATAAAAGATATGTTTATGGTAGAAGTAGGACAGACAGATTTACTTGTGGCTTTAACATCTAAAATAGTTGGTTCAGAATTCTCATTCCCATTCCCATTCCCATTCCCATTTTGGGCATACAAATTTGTGGAAACTATAAATGAAAATAGTAACATAAATGTGGGGTAATAAGGAAAATTTATCAAATTCCTCATTTACCAAATATTAAGTTGAAACAGTAATTTTTTACCATAGAATTTAGTTGGGGACTAATTCAAATCATATAACCTTTCAGTATAAATTTTTCCTTCTTCGGTTTTATAGGTGATGTTTAATTTACCTGTGCTTAAATCTACCTCTCCAGCATTTCTAAGCTCAAAACTGAAAACTCTTTTTTTATTAGGCGTATAAACTGAAATGCCTTTTACCATTCCCACTTCGTTTTCAGTTCCATCTGTAGCAATGTGAGTAGCGGTTAAATTTCCATAAACCGACATATTTCCGGAACGCTTAATCACCATTGAAAGTCTGGGATTTTCGCCTTCGGTATTTAAAGCCAGTTCGCTTAGGTTTAATTCTGTTTTAGAATTTCCTTCCCTGATTATAATAGGAATACTAATTCCAAAAACGGTTTTAATATTAATGGAGATACCTTCGCTTTCTTCAGCTTCTTCTTCACCAAGAGCGGTTTGCTCTTCTACAGCCCTGAAATACATATGGGAGCGGTATTCGCCCTGTTCAAGGTTTCCGGTTCTGGTTAGCTGTACACGAATGGTCTGGGCCTCATTAGGAGCCAGGGAAACCCGTCTTGGAAAATACCTTAGGAAATTTGTAGCAAAACGTTGCCCTTCTTCAGGTTCTTCCACCTGTTCAAAATTTCCATTTTCGGTCATTTTATAGTTTACAAAAGAAATTGCGTATACCGCGGTGTCGCTGCCTGTATTGGCAAGGTTTATTTCCTGTGAACGTTCAGAACCATCAAAGACCAAACGTTTGGGCATGATCATAAGATCTCCCTGAGCGTAAGCTGCAAGTCCTGAAAAAATAAAAATGAAAAATAGGAGTAGGGGGTTAAGTAGTTTTTTTATCATATCCGTGGGGCTGGATTTATGTATTTCGTTGGTTTCAAAGGTAATAAATAAGATTAAAGCCTCTTAGGGAAATCTGAATTTAATTGTATGAAACCGTTACATTAAAACCGGAGGAATTAGTGTAAAAGCCCGATGTCTGGTTAGCTTCAAGATTTAAAGTTCCGCCAATCTTAATAATGTCCATAACACTTCCTTCCTGAGGTTGCACAGTAAACTGATCTATTATTAAAACCTGATTGGGGTTTTCCTGATTATATAAAGTAAATTGCTCAGGCAGGGTAATAGAATAATTATTATTACCGTGCGTAACAATCGCTTCTGCAGGATTTACTGTTCCGGGAATAGAGTTAGAAATTTGCACGCCATAAGCAACCCTGGAGCCATCCGGCGACAAAATCACCTGGCCGGGATTGTACGCGCTGATAACATTGCCAAAATCGAGGTCTACTGTTTTATCAATTTGTATTGGGTCTATTATTGTTGCCCTGCTATTCACAGAAGCTGAAGCCGAATTTTGCGCTGAAACGCTAAACACGATTAAACTTAATAAGATGAAAATATAATTTCTCATTGGTATTTTCAATAGCAGTTAAACTAAAACTAATTTTAACCAAAAAACGCCGCCACAAGGGGCGGCGTTTTTGAATATTATAAAGTATTTTATTATTCGTAGGCTACAGTTACTGTTACTTCACCATCATAAACTCCTTCTGTTTGCCCAGATGCAACTGTAAGTAGACCTCCTACTAAAAGCTCTTGAGCAATTCCAGAACCTGTAGCATTACCATCTGATTGACCATTTACTAAATGAGTAAAAGAGACAGGCATATCAGCTCCGTCACCGGCGACATCAGTTAATACAATTGAAGGAATTGAAATACTATAGGAGTATTGATCTGCAGCAGTTACATTAAATGAGGCAGCTGAAATTGTAGTTGCTGTAGCAACATCCATATCGTTGTTGGAAAAAGTTCTTGTTCCTGCAGTATTAACCCTAACGTTACCACCTCCAGCGGCAACAATACTACCAAAATTTAAATCTGTTCCTTCGGTAATCTCTATTGGAGTGACAATTTCAGCATTTACAGTTGCTGTTGCGCTAGCGTCTTGTGCAAAAGCGGTTCCTGAAATAAGTGCAAGTAGGATAAAAGTAATTTTTTTCATTTCGTTTATTTTTATTTTGATTTGGGTTCAAAAGTTTAACACTGCAAATATGGGGGTAAACCCTTATACGAATGAAACTTATTCGACAACCAAAATAAAATACTCGTTGAAATGCACTTTTAGGTAAAATTATGATAAAACTACAACGATATAGTGCAATTTATTGAAGATTTTTCAATTGTAGTTTACGGTAACTTGTAGATCGCTGGCCGTTTTATAGTCGCCAGGTTGTTGATTTGGATTAACAATTAGACTTGCACCAACTCTAATAGTTTTACCGTCGCCGTTTAAACTACTACCATTATAATTAGTAGTGAAATCTTGAAGTGTCATGCTTTCACCACCGCTGGTTAAACGATGACTTCCTTTAGGTAAACTAATACCAAAAGCAAAACCGTTTTGCCCGGTAACTTCAAAAGTAGCTGCAGAAACAATTCCACCTTCGGCTAATTCAAGGTCACCGTTAATAATTCTTGTATTTTCTGGAGTTAAAATTACCGCGCCGCCATTTTTAGCGTCGATATTGGCGAATAACATATTAGAAGAAGTGGTGATTCCAATCGGCTGGATAATAGTGGCAGAAGCTGTAAAATTTGCTGTGGCTGATGCCTGGGCAAAAATTGGGCTATTTCCTAATAGTAGAGTAAAGACTAATATTTGTATAAATTTTTTCATCGTACAACTGCTTCTGCGTTTTAATCATAATGTAAAAGTACAAAAGATTAATCCATGAAATCGTTCAAAAGCAAATATTTTCGATGAAATACATAAATTATTTTAAACCCCGTTTTTTTGAAGTTGATTATCCTTACAAATCACTGATTTTCAATCATTTTAAAATTATAAGGAACTTAGCCTTTAGGTTTTTATTTTCAATACTTATAAATAGGAGAATTTCATAGAATAAACTTAATTTGGATGACTAAACCTTTAACTGAATTTTTTATCTATGAAAAACTCTTACGCCACAAGTCTTAACCTTCCAAATACCGATTTTGGCCTTCTACTATTTAGATTATTCATTGGAGGCTTGATGCTTACTCACGGAGTGCCTAAGCTCATTACATTTTTTGGAAGTGAAGAAATAGCCTTCGCAGATCCAATTGGGCTAGGGGAAACGGTGACTTTTACTTTTGCCGTTTTTGCAGAATTCGTATGCGCTATACTCATTCTATTGGGGTGGTCTACCCGGTTTGCAGCAATTCCTTTAATTATAGTCATGGCCGTGGCCGCGATTATTGTTCACTGGACCGATGGTTTTAGCCGTCAGGAATTACCTTTATTATATATGGGCGGTTTTCTCTTACTTTTCTTTACCGGTGCAGGTAAATTCTCACTGGATTATTATTTTTTAAAGAAGAAGTTATAATGACAGATACAAGTTTATCAAAAGCGCTTAAGACGACCGTTTTGTCCTGATTAATTAATAAAAAGAAGAGGCCTGAAAAATTTCGTCAAAGAACTTGTTTCAGACTTTCTCCCGAATTTACTTCGGGATTCTAACATGTTTTTAATATCAATAAGTTAGATTCTGAAATAACCCGCCTGAATTGACAGGCAAGTTCAGTATAATAAATTTAATCAGTTTTCATATCAAGATTTATGCTAATTAAGCTTACTTATTAGTTCTTCGTATCAGGATCGGGCAGGTCTTCTAAATTTTTATTTTTTTTGGAAGTTCCTTTTTTATTAAACTTGTAATTTTCTTCATCAACGAGTTTATCTTTGTCATCTTTTGCGGTTTGGTTGCTTCCGGGAATATTCAGATTATCAGTGGTAAAGTCTACAGACTTTTCTTTATCCTGATCTTTATTCATACTTCGACCTTTTTTATTCAAGGCTTGTTTGTCTTCTGCAGTGATGTCAGAATTATACTTTTTCTTGTTTTCTTTTCTACTCATAATTTTATTTTTTCTTTAAATTAAAGAATTGTATAAGTTTTACAGAAAATCTCAGGTTAAAATCTGATTAAATAAAAAAGCCTTAAAAGGGTTTAGTCTTTTAAGGCTTTCTATGAATAATTGGAATTTGGTTTCTTATTCAGAATCTAGCATCGCGAAAAATTTATCCAGGTTTGGTATAATTACAATTCTTGTTCTTCTGTTTTTAGCTCTGTTATCATTATCAGTATTGTCTACTAATGGTTGATAGCTGCTTCTTCCTGCTGCGATAAGTTTTTCAGGGGCAACATCATACTTGTTCTGAAGTAAACGAACAATTGAAGTTGCTCTTCTTACGCTAAGATCCCAGTTATCCTGTATGTAAGATCCTTCTACCATAGTACGATCGTCAGTATGCCCTTCAATCATAACTTCCATAGCAGGCTCAGAGTTAATAACCTGAGCAAGCTTTTTCAATAAAGGCTGAGCCTTATTGGAAACACGGTAGCTTCCACTTCCAAATAATAATTTATCAGAAACATTGATCATTACCACAGTTTCATCAACGGTAATATCAATATCCTTATCGTCAGATCCTTCTGAAATATTACTTTTTAAATTATGAGAAATTGCAAGGTTAATAGAATCTTCTAAAGTTTCGGCACCCGCTACTTTTTCCTGATCCATTTTTGCAATCGTAGCCCGCATTTTGGCTTTATTATTATTAGACATTACGGTAAGATCGTTCATTTCCATTTTGCTATCGTTCTCCTGGCGTAGGGAATTGATCTTTGAGTTATAATCTGCAACACGTTCTTCAATGCGTGCATATTTCTCTTCAATTTCCTCTTTTTCTACCTGAGTTTTTTGCAACGTACTTCGGGTATCGTCCAATTCGTCCTCTAAAGCCACATATTTTTTCTTAGAAACACATGAGCTTAGCATTGTTGCTGCTAAAACAGTTACGGCGATTGTTCTTTTCATATTTCCGATTTTTTAAGTTAGGCCTTTTAATTATTGATTAGGTTACTCGTTAAGGCTTGCTCTAATTAGACGAGAACCATACCAATTTGGTGGAGAAGTTGATGCTGCGTAGTATTTTAAGCTTCTTTTTTATTTTAACTTCTCATTTTATGTGACTTAGATAGACTTATGACTCTACAATTAATTTTTAAAATAATTTTCTTGCAAAAAAACCGATTCCTGAACCTGTGGATTTTAATTAAGAGCTGTGGTAAATTTACACACTTTTCGGGCTAAAAAATCAACAATATTGTCTCTTTTATAAAAAGTTAAAAATCTTATAATCAGATATTTAATATCCTTTTTTAATTATATTTCAGTCCTAATAATAAAACGGGGGATTATTAAAAAATTGGATTTATGTTACCGAATGATTTTCTCACTAATGCTGATTTTTAGTTTATCGGCATGTAGTAATGACGATGATGCAGATGTTGTTGATGTACATCGATGACGTAACCGACGATCTTACAGATGATATAAATGGATCTGACGACGATGATGATGGAAATGGAGATGGCAATGGTAACGGAGATCCTGATCCTGATGCGGTAGCCGTTTTTGTTTTAATAGATGAGGAAAGTATTGATAATGGAAACGAACCCAATGACTTTTCTGAAACCGATGTAAATGATGATATTTCTGAAGTTGGCCAACGTCAAATTCTTGCTTTTTAGCGAGAATCCGGGTGAAGAAATCACGCTGTACACCGGCCAAACAGGAGATGAGGGTTGGTTTGTGCTAAAAGAAATACCAGGTTCCTGGTATGCTGCCGGACCTACGGCAAGTGGAGCCCGGAATTTTCTTGAAGCCGGTCCCGGGCTTGGAGAAGACGGGAGTGAAGATCTTCTTGATGAAATTCCGGATGTAATGCCGTTGCGGGCAACAGGATTAGCTATGTTAACCGGCCAAACAATTATAGCGGTAGTTTTTGATAGTGATATTAGTATTAATTACGATCCTTTAGAAGGAAATATACAAGGTGAAAACCTTGGTGTAGTGGCCTTCGAGGTACTAAAATGTTTCTGAAAGAACAGATGGGTCAGATTCAGATTTACGTCAGTAAATATCAGGATTCTGGATTTTGCTGAAGTTGAAGCTTTAGAGTTAAACCTTTTTAGCAACGCCCCCCATACCCGAATCTTCTTCTGAACCTGAAGGTACAGCTCCACCGGCTACGATTCCGGATATTGAGCTGAGCCCTGCAGAATAAAGCTTTATTAACTAAATCTTAGGTTTAAAAACTTTATATTACTCGTAGAATGCAATAAATTTGGATTTATAGCGATCACAGGATTTGGAAAAGGAAAAAAAGAAGACGAAAAACAAATATAGAATACTAAAGATCCTCGCAAAATTCTTTGCGGGGCTCTTTATTTTTATAATACTTCTGCTTCTCTTTATTAGAAGTCCCTGGGGCCAGGACATTATAAAAGAGCAAGTGGTTAATAATATTTCGGGTAAAACCAATACCGAAATTAGTATCGATAAACTCTTTATAACCTTTGCCGGAAACATTCAACTCGATGGTCTTTATCTCGAAGATAAAGAAGGAGACACCCTGGTATATTCAAGATCACTCGAAGCAGATATTCCTATTTGGCCAATTATTCAGGGAAATGCGATAAGTATAGATAATTTAGATTGGGAAGGTTTAAAGGCTAATATTGTTAGAAAAGATTCTTTGAAGGGATTCAACTACGAATTTCTGATGGAAGCTTTCGCGACAGATACTACCCAACAAAACACCCAGCAGCCCAGATCACAAGATACTGCTGCAACACAGGAAATCAATATTGGGAATCTTAATCTTAAAAATTTCAACATCACTTTTAAAGATGATGTAATGGGGGTCGCCACTCAATTATCCCTGGGCGAACTTATCCTGGAACTGGAAAAAACCGATCTTGAAAAGATGGATTTTCGTGCCGGTAATGCTAGTATAACTAACGCACAAATAAATTATACTCAAAACAAACCATTTCCCGAACCAGAAAATGAAGAACCGGCACCTATGCCTTATTTGGTGGTAGATAATTTTAATTTGAAAAATGTACAGGTTGATTATAATTCTATTCCTGACGGAATTAATGCCAATCTCGATATTCAGGAGTTTTTAGCTGAAGTACCGCTAATGGATCTTAAAGCCCAGGAAATAGAAGTTAATATGGTCGCGCTGAACAATTCTGATATTAAAGTTGAAATGAAAACTTTAGAGAAAGTAGAGGATACCACCACTACCGAAGCTTCTTCCTTTACCTGGCCAGATTGGCAAGTTGCGGTAAATAAGATAAACTTTTCTGATAATAACTTAAGTTACCTCGTAGATGGGGCTGAGCCTAATGAGGGCGAATTCAATGCCGAAGCCGTAGTACTCGATTCCCTTAATTTTAATGCGAATAATTTATTTCTAAAGGACAATAGGGCTGGAGCCGAAATTGCTGCTTTAAATTTCAAGGAAGCTTCAGGAATCAATTTAAAAAAACTGAATTTCAACTTCAATATTGATGAAACTCAATTAGAACTTTCTGAAATGATATTGGCTTTAAATAAAAATCAATTAGAAGGAGAAGCTACTTTACAATATAATTCCATGCAGGAGCTGATCGATAACTCAGAAACGGCAGAACTTTCCCTGGATTTACCAACAATTCGGGTAGATGTTGAAGATGCTTTTAGGTTTCAGCCAGATTTAAAGTCTAATCCTTACATGCAGGAATTAAGCACGAATAAGGTGTCAGGAAACCTTGAGGCTTCGGGAAAACTTTCAGATATCGCTATTTCCGGGGCTAATTTTAACTGGAAAAACACTTCATTTTCAGCTAACGGAAATATTTACAACGCAACAGATCCTGACAATATCCGGTTCAATATTCCGCGTTTCAATGCGAAATCCCGAAAATCTGACCTTATCGGTTTCGTGAGTGAAAAAGATCTGGGAATCAGTATTCCGAAGACCATTCAGCTAAGTGGAAACTTTGAAGGTGGCTTAGAAGATATTTCAACCAAAGCATTTTTACAAACTTCTGAAGGAAATATTCGCATAGATGGTAACTTCACCAACAAGGAAGATATTGCTTTTGAAGGAAAAGTGATTTCTGAAGAACTTCAGCTTGGAAATATCCTGCAAAATGAAAGCCTTGGAGCTTTAGACATTGAAATTGAAACCTCTGGAAAAGGAAGCACAGTAAACACCCTTGATGCGACTTTAGATGCAACCATAACTTCATTTTCTTATAATGATTATGAAATTGAAGACCTTAATATTTCAGGCGAAATTGATAATGGAACCGGTCATATTACTTCAGGTTATAAAGATGATAACTTAGAATTAGCGCTTAATTCTCAGGTAGAACTGGATTCAGTTAAACCAAAAGCGAACCTTAATTTAGATTTAAAAGGAGCAAGGTTACAGGAATTGGGAATTGCCTCCCGTGATATTCGAATATCCTTTAAACTGGCTGCTCAGTTTGAAGGAAATGCAGAAGAATATGAAACTTACGCCGATATTAAAGATGCGGTTGTGGTTTATGACAATAACACCTATCTCCCCGGTGATTTAAATGCTCACGCTTTTGTGCATACCGATTCTACTTCATTGCAGATTAGTAATAAGATTTTAGACCTGGATTTAAAATCTAATGCCGACCCTTTAGATTTTACAAAGGCGTTAAACCGTCATTATGAATCCTATTTTACGGATGTAGATCCTTTAGATACTTTGCAGAAGCCGGTAAATTTAAAACTACGTGGAACTATAAGTGACGCTCCTGTTTTAAATGAGGTTTTCTTAGCTAACCTTGAACAATTGGACACGATTCATATTGAAGCCGATTTTATTGAAAAGGAGAGAAAACTTGATGCTTTAGTAAGTTTACCATATATAAACTACTCCGGCAGTGAAATTGATAGCCTGGAATTCAGCTTAAATTCAGATCCGGAAAACTTCGATTTCAACCTAGGATTTAGGGCAATTAATTCGGGACCAATTGCTATCCAGGAAACGGATTTTAAAGGGAGTCTCACTGAAGATAAACTTTTCCTAGATTTCACTTCTATGCAGGGCGAAGACCGGTTATTTCATGTGGCTTCAGAAATTACAAAACCCGGCGATAGTCTTAGATTTCATATAAATCCGGAAGATTTGATCCTGAATAAAAATGAATGGAGCATTGCTGCTGGAAATGAAATGATAGTTTATGAGCAGGATATTACTGCCAATGATTTCAGGTTAAACCGAAATAGCCAGGAAATCCTTTTAAGCAGTGAACTCTCTTTTTCCGATAAAAACCATATCGGTATAGAATTCAGTAATTTTAATTTGGCAGCACTGCTTTCTTATTTTAATCCTGAAGAAAATTTAGCCTCAGGACAATTAAATGGTCATTTGATTTTTGAAGATCCCTTGCAAAAGATTGGAATTTTGGCCGGGATAGAGATTAACCAGTTAAATGTAATGGAGGTAGAGCTTGGGAAGTTGAGCTTAAACTCGACGCCCAAAGCCGATTTCTTTTATGATGTTGGCCTGGCGATAAAAGGCGACAATGTAGATTTGGATATGAATGGTGATTTCCAGGCGCTGGATTCTACTACTGTTGTAGATATGGAAATGCAAATTAATAAGATTAGTATGAAAACCCTGGAAGGATTTTCTATGGGTGCGATTAATAATGGCGAGGGAAGCCTTTCTGGGAATTTAAGTCTGGGAGGTACCACCACAGAACCTGAATATAGCGGACAGCTTAAATTTGACCAGGCAAAATTTAGAGTTACCCTGCTTAATGCACCGTTTACTTTTCCTTCAGAAACATTGGAATTTGATAACGAGGGTATATATTTTAATGAATTCAGGGTAGAAGATAAAGATTCAAACTCATTTGTGGTTAATGGAGAAGTGCTTACAGAAAATCTCCTGAATCCTATGTTCGATTTAGATTTTAAAGCCAGGCAATTTCAGGTTCTTAACTCTTCAAAAGAAGTTAATGAAATGTTTTACGGTACCGCCACTTTTGATGCCGATGCCAGTCTAACCGGAGATCTTAATATTCCTGAATTAGATATGGATATTACCATAGGTTCCAATACCGATTTCACTTACGTTATGGTAGAAGAAGAATTGGCGATGCAGGAACGTGATGGGATCGTAATTTTTACAAATAGAGAAGACCCTGATGATATTCTTACAGGTAGCGAAGAAGAAAAATCGGCCACACTCACGGGGTATAATATTAGTGCCCGGATTAATATAAATGAAGATGCCGCTTTCAATATAATTATAGATGAACAAACAGGGGATAATTTTAGGGTAAAAGGAGAAGGAGAATTAGATTTTAATATTTCGCCTAATGGAAGAATGACGCTTGCCGGCCGTTACACAATGAGTGGCGGCCATTACGAGATGAGTTTATATAATTTGGTAAAGCGAAGGTTTGAAATTGCCGAAGGTAGCCGAATAACCTGGGCTGGAGATCCTTTTGATGCGACTTTAGATGTTAGTGCTATTTATAGGGTAGAAGCCTCACCTTCATCACTTATGGCAACAACACAAGGTGCAGGTAATAATCAATTTAGAAGGGAATTGCCATTTCTGGTTTACCTCAATATAGATGGGGAGTTAATGCAACCTAAATTATCTTTTGGTTTGCAAATGCCTGAAGAGGAACAGGGCGCGGTTGGAGGCCAGGTTTATGGTCGTATTCAACAATTGAATAATCAGGAAGCCGAGTTGAATAAACAGGTTTTCTCTTTACTGGTTTTAAACCGGTTTTATCCAACTTCAGGAAGTGCTGGAGACAGCGGAGGAAATCTCGCCATTGCCCGCGATAATTTAAATCAGGCGCTTTCAGATCAACTTAATATGTTTTCAGATAAATTATTAGGCGACACCGGGGTGGAGCTTAGTTTTGGAGTAGACAGTTATACCGATTATAGCGGGAACACAGCAACCGAACGCACCGAGGTAGATATTGAAGCTCAAAAGCGCTTGCTTGATGATCGTTTAATTGTAAGCGTGGGTAGCGAGGTAGGTGTACAAGGAAGTAATCGACCCGGGGAAGAAGCCAGCCCGGTAATAGGAAATGTAAGTATAGAATATTTGCTTACTGAAAGTGGACGTTTCCGATTAAAAGGTTTTAGAAGAAATGAATTTGAAAATGTTATAGACGGCCAGCTAATTGTGAGCGGGATCGCATTTATTTTTACCCGGGAATTCAATGAGTTTCAGGAATTATGGGATAATTTCTTTCTAAAAGAAGAGGAGATTCCAGCCGAAAATAAAGATGAAGAAAAAAATTAAATAAAAACCAGCCTGATGGCTATCCCAAAAATTAAAAATGGGGGATGACTAGTAGCCTATAACAAAATCCCAAATTAGGATAGAAATTATAAATTGATGAAAGTTTACTTAAAATATATCACGTATGCCTGTGCAGCATTCTTACTTTTACAGGCTTGTAATGTGAAGAAATTTGTTCCGGAAGACGAGTTGTTATATACCGGGGCAAAAATTTCTTTAGAGAGTGATACTACCATTAAAAGACGCGCCCAGCTTAGAACTGAATTAGAATCGGTTTTAAGACCGGAGCCAAATAGTTCATTCTGGGGAATGCAACCGGGGCTATACTTTCATTACAAAGCCCAACGTGAAAAACCGGGTTTTATCAATAAATTCTTTAATAAGCAAATAGGAGAGGAGCCGGTGTACGCTAGTGATGTTGACCCTTTGCGAACCGAAGACCTGTTGAAAAACAGGCTCGAAAATCGGGGTTTTTTCTATAGCAATGTAGTTTCTACAGTTAACCGTAAGGAAGACAAAAAGCAAATGAATGTGGCTTACCAGGTAGACGTTCCCAGCCCGTACTTATTGGAAAACTATAAACTAGATTCAGACAGTCTTCAGATTTTTAAGGAAATAAGTACAACCTTAGAAGATTCTCCTATAGAAAAAGGAATGCGATTCGATCTTTCGGTATTAAAAATGGAAAGAGAAAGAATCGATAGAGATTTAAAGTCTAAAGGATATTATAATTTTAATGCAGGGTTTTTGATTTTTGAGGCAGACACCAATCAATATGATCAAAAAAAGTTCGATCTTTTTTTAAGGATGAAAAAGGACATTCCAGTCGAAAGTATTATTCCTTATAAAATAGTAAGCGTTAATATTTATCCTAATTATGAAGTAGGGAAAGATAGTTCTACAGCAAAAACCCGCTATGCTGAAAAGAACTTTTTTCAGGAAGAACTATTTTTTAAGCCCAAACATTTAAATCCATATCTTCTTATTGAAGAAGGAGAATTTTATAATCCTGAAACTTCCCGTAATACTGCCCGAAGATTAGGTAATATTGGTGCTTATAAATTTGTCAATATAAATTATACAGAAATAGACAGTCTTTCTACAGATAGTCTGGGCGTTTTGGAAACCAATATTTATCTTTCCCCGCTGAGCAAACGTTCTTTGCGGGCAGAAATTCAGGCAGTTACCAAATCTAATGGTTTTACCGGGCCAAGTTTGGCTTTAGGGTATACAAATAGAAATCTTTTTAAAGGTGGGGAAATCCTAAATATCACAGGAAAGTTTGGTTATGAAGTTCAGTTAGGAGGGGGGACTCAAGCAGGATTAACCAGTATCCAGTTAGGTTTGCAGGGCGACCTTATTTTTCCAAGACTATTATTTCCAATTAAATTTGATAAAAACTGGTTTTCTTATTCTATTCCTAAAACAAAAACGAGTTTAGGCCTGGATTATCTTAACCGAAGTAAATTATTTAGTCTTGGTTCGGTCTCCACACGATTTGGTTATATATGGAATGCGAATCGCTATGTAACCCACGAGTTTAATCCTGTATCCATGAATTATGTAAACCTGGGCAATACCAGTGAAGAATTTGAACAGATTCTGGAAGACAATCCGTTTTTACAAAGCAGTTTTAACCAGGAATTTATTGCAGGTTTAACATATTCCTTTACTTATAACGGACTTATAGACGCAAATAAAAAACATCAGTTTTTTATGAATTCAACGCTGGATGTAGCCGGAAATTTAGTTGATGCGATTAGCGGGCGGGGTGAGGAAGATCCACAAACTTTTTTAAGCCTGGAATATGCCCAGTATGCAAAGGCAGATATAGATTTTCGATATCATCTAAAAGTAGGTAAGGATTCAAAAATTGCAAGCAGGTTGTTTGCCGGTTATGGATTACCTTATGGAAATTCTAATGTGCTACCATTTACGAAACAATACTTTGCTGGTGGACCCTATAGTGTGAGAGCATTTAATATACGTTCGTTAGGTCCGGGCACCTATTCCCCGCCAGGCGAAGAAGGCGCATTTTTTGACCAGGCCGGGAATATTAGGCTGGAGGCTAATCTGGAATACCGTTTTCCGCTTTTCCCATATTTATACGGTGCTGTTTTTGCCGATGCCGGTAATGTTTGGAATACAGGAGAAAACAGCACGCTGGAAGGAGGAGAATTCAGTAAAGATTTTATGACCGAACTGGGGATTGGTACTGGTTTCGGATTAAGGGTGGACATTCAAAGTTTTGTAATCCGGGTAGATCTGGCTGCGCCGGTACATGATCCTGCTTTGCCGGGGGGCCAGCGCTGGGAATTTGATTACGCAAATCCTGTGCTGAATTTCGCCATTGGATATCCGTTTTAATATGCACCAGGAAATTCTAAAACACGTTACCTCCAAAATCGACTTGTCCATAGACGAGCAGCGAGAATTTGTTGGGGTTCTTTCTGAAAAAAATATTTCAAAAAAAGAATTTTTAATCGAACCTGGTCAGGCGGTGGATTCCGAATATTATGTAGTTACAGGTTGTTTAAAAGCCTATTATTTAGATGAAGATGGCAATATGCATATTATTCAGTTTGCGGTAGAAGATTGGTGGATAAGCGATTTTGAAGCTTTCTTCGGAAATATTCCAGCACAGTTATATGTTGAGGCCATAGAAGATTCGGTGCTTCTTGGAATTCACCGAGATACGCTCGAAACTTTATACAAGCGAATTCCTAAATTTGAACGTTTCTTCAGAATTAAAACCACAAATGCTTTTGTAGCCCTTAGAAGTAGAATTCTTTCTTCACTTCAAAAGAATAATAAAGAGCGTTACCTGGAATTTTGTCAAACCTATCCCGAAATCGAAAAACGCGTTCCCAATTATCATATCGCAAATTACCTTGGCATTAAGCCGGAAAGTCTTAGCCGCCTAAGAAAAGAGCTGTTTTAGCTTAACATTATTTAACAGCCATTACTAACATACATCAAGTATTTTCTTTCTCATTTCAGCTAATTTCGCTCACTAAGTGAGACTTAAAATTTTGCGAATTTTTTGCGGAGGATTCTTTCTCACATTAAATGCGCTCCGGGTTTATCCAGGGTTTGTATTAAAAAAATGCTAAGAAAAAGATTATAAAAATCAACTAATTAAAGTTATGAGTAAAGAACAAAATTTATTAAAATCATATAATTTAAACGGATTAAATCTTCCAAACAGATTGGTAATGGCTCCAATGACCAGAAGTAGAGCCGATAATTCTGAAAACAAACCAATAGAAGGCTTACACGATGTTTATTATACCCAAAGAGCTTCTGCGGGGCTTATTATTACTGAAGGTTCCCAGGTTTCCAAAGAAGCCGTTGGTTATGTAAATACACCCGGAATTTACAGCAAAGAACAGGTAGAAGCCTGGAAAATGGTAAATAAAAAAGTGCACGAAGCCGATGGCCGAATATTTATTCAGCTATGGCATGTGGGGAGAATGTCTCACCCCGATTTTCATAAGGGGTATTTACCCTTGTCTTCTTCAGCAATAAATCCTGAAGCACAATCTTTTACTCCTGAAGGTTTTAAAGATACCGTGACCCCAAAGGAAATGACTATTGATGATATTAAAAGAACTGTTAAGGACTTTAAAAATGCTGCAAAAAATTCAATGGAAGCCGATTTTGACGGGATAGAAATTCATTCTTCCAACGGTTATTTATTCCACCAGTTCTTTAATGGAACTTCTAACAAAAGAAATGACGAATACGGCGGAAGCATAGAAAATCGGGCGAAAATTCTATTTGAAACTATAGATGCGATAAAAGAAGTAATGCCAGAGCAAAAAATTGGTTTAAGGTTGAATCCTTCACTTAACGGTATTTTCGGAATGACGATGGATGAAGAAACAATCCCAACCTTCGATTATATTATTAAAAAGCTGAACGACTACGATCTTGCTTATGTGCATTTATCGGAGCCTTTTAACGATGTTTCAGAGGTGCCATACGCGGTAACTGAAATCGCTAAAAGATACCGACCAATGTATAAGGGTACTTTAATGATCAATGCAGGGTTTGATCAGGAATCTGGAAATAAAGTTATCGAAGAAGGAAATGCCGATTTGGTAGCCTATGGAAAACCTTATATTTCCAACCCCGATTTAGTTGAGCGTTTTGCTGAAAACATTCCACTTTCAGACTGGGATACAGATACTTTTTATACTCCCGGAAAAGAAGGCTATATAGATTATGAAGCTAAATCCAGAAAGCAGGAAGCGTAAAGATTCTGTTTAATTTGAATTTTAAAGAGGTTGTTTGGAAAGTTTTAAACCGTCACCCTGAACTGGTTTCAGGGTCTAGCATGTTTCAATTACGAACATATTAGATTCTGAAATAAATTCAGAATGACGTTTCAACTTAATTCCAAACAACCTCATTCTTATTTTAAAAGGAAATCACATTCTTACCAATAGATTTCCCTGATTCCTGAAGGCTATGAACTTCTTTGAAGGTTTCCGGGTTTAGTCCGGTGAAAGTTTTATTAAGAGTGCTTTCAATGGTTTCTTCTTCTAAAAGTTTAGAAATCCTTTCCAGTATTTCATGTTGCTTATGCATATCTGGAGTTTGGAATTTAGCCCGGGTAAACATCAATTCCCAATGAAATGCCACACTTTTATTTTTGAGTTTATTTAAATCTACGGGATTTTTGGTTTCAACAATAGAACAAATATCTCCCTGTGGTTTTATGAGTTCGGCCATTACGTTCCAGTGCATATCGGTATCAGAAAAGTTCAGGATATAATCTACCTGCTCGTAACCTTTAGACCTCATTTCTTCTACTAAACTCTTATGGTTTACAATTACATCGGCACCCATATTTCGGCACCATTCTTCGGTTTCATTTCTGGAAGCAGTGGCAATTACGTTAAACTTGGTTAGTTTCTTTAAAAGTTGAATTGCAATAGAACCAACCCCGCCGGCACCGCCAATAACAAGAATATCCTGATTTTCACCTAAATTTTCTTCGATCTTTAAACGCTCAAAAATGCATTCCCAGGCTGTGAGGGCAGTTAAAGGCAAAGCCGCGGCTTCTTCAAAAGAAATATTTTTGGGTTTATGGCCTGCGATATTTTCGTGTACCAATTGAAATTCTGCATTACAACCGGGACGGTCAATTTCTCCAGCATAGAAAACTTCATCTCCCTGCTTGAATTTCGTGACCTTATTACCCACCTGCTCAACAATTCCGGCAGCATCCCAACCTAAAATCTTTGGTTTTTCGAGTTCCTTATCCTTAGCTGCATTCTGTCTTACTTTAAAATCTACGGGATTTACAGAAACCGCCTTGATGCGAACCAATAGATCAGAATCTCCAGGCTTAGGTTCTTCGGTATTAAATTCAACAAAACTATCTGTATTGGTTATTGGTAGGGATTTTTTTATTCCAACGGCTTTCATAATTTTATTTTTTAAGAATTAGCGTATTAATATTTGAATTTAAGAAATATAAAAGCCAGCGCCCATTTCTTAAGAAAACTATAAGATATCCGGGAATAATTAATGCTGAAGTTTCCCGCCATAGCAAAGATCTCCGGCGTCGCCAAGACCCGGTACAATATATCCGCGATCGTTTAATTCCTGATCTATGGTAGCGATCCAGAGTTTAGTATCCCTCGGAAATTCTTCTTCGAGGTGAGCAATACCTTCTTCGGCACCAATTACTGCCACTAAATGAATCTCTTTGGGTTTGCCCATTTGCTTTAAAGCCTTCATTACATTTACAAAGGAACCGCCGGTAGCCAGCATAGGATCGGCAAGAATTAATGTTTTACCTTCGAGGGAAGGAGAAGCCAGATATTCTACTACAATCTCAAAATTTTCGTCATTATTGGGGTGGTGGCGATAGGCAGAAATAAAAGAATTCTCAGCATCATCAAAATAATTCAGTAAACCATTGTGTAAGGGAAGCCCTGCGCGTAAAATAGAGCAGACCACAATTTCGTTTTTAGGTAGTTGAACTTCAGCGTTCCCTAAAGGGGTTTTGATATTCTTGGCCGAAAATTTTAGTTTCTTACTAAGCTCGTAACCTAAAATTTCACCTAAACGCTCAATATTTCTGCGAAAACGCATTCGGTCTTTTTGAATTTCAGTATCCCTAAGTTGCGCCACAAATTTTCCGGCGATTGAATTTTCTTCTAGGAGATGATGTACCTGCATACTGTTTTTAATTTTTAAACTCACTTAGTGAGTAAACTAACTCGGGGAAACCCCAAGAGGTATTATTGAAAAATATATCTTGATTTCCAAACCCACCTGCGAAACGGGAAGGCAAGCCTCGGAGCATTAAATCTCGACTATCAAGTAAAGATAAGTAAAATAGACCGGAGCAAATTGATAGGACATTAGTAGTAGTAAACAATATTTTAATTTCAGAGCATACCTCGAATATTTTAATCTCGATTATCGAGTAAATGTTTTTCGAATGCTCTGGGTGATAAACTACATTGGGTTTATACTTAAAAGATTTTTCTATATGCTAATTTGGCTGTATTTTTGATATTAATTGCCTAAAGAATTCATCTTATGAAGTTTATATATACTTTTTTGTTTCTTTGCTTCTCAATACTAGGCTATGGGCAGATAGATCTTCCGGCTACTAATAAAACCGGAGGCATCTTAAAAGCAGAACCAGAAACGAATTCTTCCGGTTTTCCTATTCTTCGTACCGAGGAATCTAATGAGGAAAGTAAATATCTTCGCGAAAAGCCTAAAGAGATTGACTTCAGAGAGAAACCGAATAATTTGAAAACGGCAGGGGATGCCGTTAAGGAAAAATGGACAGCAGACAAAGAAGCTTTAGAAAAATATAGGGAAGATCAATATTTAGGCGACTTTAAAACTACCGGAAAATTTGTTGAGTTATACTGTCGCGACCATCAATTTGTGGATGGCGATCAAGTAAACATTTATGTAAACGGAAAATTTGTGCAGCGTGTAGTACTTAGTAGTGGCTATCATCCTGTGTTAGTTACGCTTGAGAGCGGTTTCAATAATATAGAATTTGAAGCAATAAACCAGGGTTCTTCCGGGCCCAATACTGCTCAGTTAAAGGTTTTGGAAGAAAACGGTAATCTTGTTGCTTCCAAGGAATGGAACCTTCTAACCGGGGCCAAAGCAAGTTTAATTGTGGTTAAGGAATAGTTTATTCTGAATTAAATTCCTTTTCCAACGATTCATTCCCAAATATTCCACTTTTTAAAATTCATTTAATAACTTTATAAGAAATCCAACCTTATGAAGCGTATATTAATTGCCATAGATTACCATCCGGTTTCAGAAAAAGTGGCTGAAGCCGGTTACAAGCTGGCCAAACAACTAGATGCCAGGGTTTGTTTACTTCACGTAATGGCCAATGTAAGTTACTACGGAATTGATTATCCTACTTTTATGGGATATTCCGGTTACGATGAAATGGCTGTAAACCTGGATATTGCCCAGGAAATGCGAGAAGTTGTGGAAGATTTTCTTGAGACTGCAGCAAAACACCTTAACGACGAAAATGTAGAAACTCATTTAGCCGAAGGTGATGCAGCTACAGCTATCCTTGAATATTCTAAAACCTGGAATGCAGATATGGTGGTGATGGGCACACATAGTCATTCAGTTTTTGAAAAACTTTTAATGGGAACCGTTGCTTCAAGTGTATTAGAAAAAACTGAAGTTCCGGTTTTTATGGTGCCAATAAATAAAGATTAGTACTAAATCAAACACCTATAAAACAAAAAAGTCTTCCGTAGTGGAAGACTTTTTGTGATCGCGCCAGGATTCGAACCTGGGACCGCCTGCTTAGAAGGCAGGTGCTCTATCCAGCTGAGCTACGCGACCGTTTTTGCGGTTGCAAATATAAGTCTCTTTCGAAATAAAACAAGCTTTTTCTATTTAAAAATGTATTTTTTTATTCCTCCTGGATTTAGCCCAAATTTAATCTCTTTTTAACTTAATTTTTAATTTGAAAGTTTTTCTCAATTATATCCTTAATTTTGCTGCGGTAATTTTTTTAATAGATCCCCAGTGATAAACTCAACTTCCCTTTTGTCTCGAAATTTCAGTCCTGTAAACCAGGTTTTTGAGTTGTTTTCTGTATCAAAAAATCTAAATAATCGTCTTTAAACGTGTATGGAGTTTCAGTTCACTATTATTGTTCCGGTTTATAATGAAATAGAAAGTTTACCCAGGCTATTTGAATATTTACAAAAATATCTCCAAAAAGCTTCTCTTAAATCCTGCGTTTTACTGGTAGATGATGGCTCTAGTGATGGTAGCTCTTCGGAAATAGAGAAATTCTGTTTGGAACACGAAGATTTCAGCTGCTTGCTTTTCGATAGGAATTACGGAAAAGGTGCCGCCTTAAAAGCCGCGTTTGATCATACTAAAACTCCATTGCTCGGCTATCTCGACGCCGATCTACAAACCCATCCCGAAGATTTTGAATTGTTACTTCCTTTTATCAAAGATTTTGGTTTGGTTACCGGCTGGCGCAAAAATAGAAAAGACACGCTTGTAAAACGTATCTCTTCCAAAACCGGAAATGCGGTAAGGATATTTTTCACCCGCGATAACATTCACGATACCGGCTGCCCGCTTAAAATAATGCATAGCGAATACGCCAAGAAAATACCTATGTTTAAGGGTTTACAGCGTTTTTTACCGGCGATGATCTTATTACAGCAAAAGGAGATCAAAGAAGTTGTTATAAGTCATTATCCAAGGATTGAAGGCAGTTCAAAATACAATTTCAAAAACAGGTTTCTGGGTCCTTTGCTGGACTGTTTTGCTTACGTTTGGATTAAAAAATCCTATATAGATTATAGCATAAAAGCAAAACATGAGTAATTCGTTAATAATCTATGTGATTGGATTTACCGCGCAAATACTGTTTTCATCCAGGATGATTATGCAATGGATACTTTCTGAAAAACAAAAGAAAGTCCTCACGCCAATCCTTTTTTGGGAATTGAGTTTACTAGGTTCGTTCCTATTATTTATCTACGGTTATGCCAGAGATGATTTTGCGATTATGCTGGGGCAAAGTCTTACTTATTTTATATACATAAGAAATTTACATTTCCAGGGGCAATGGGGGAGGCTTCCTTATTTTTTTAGAGGTCTAATACTTATTTTTCCGGTGATCGTGGTGGTTTACAGTTTTTTTAATAATGAATATAATCTTGAAAAATTATTTCTAAATGAAGCTATCCCACTCTGGTTGCTTTTATTAGGAATAGTAGCACAGATAGTCTTTACCTTCCGTTTTTTATATCAATGGTTATATTCCGAAAAACAGAAAAAATCTTCGCTGCCGCTCGGTTTTTGGTGGTTAAGCCTTGTGGGTTCTTCTTTGATCCTGGTTTACGCGATTTTCAGAAAAGACCCTGTTTTGCTCATTGGGCATTTATTTGGCGCTATAATGTATATTAGAAATATTATAATTCATCATAATGAAATTAGAGAATAAATACCTACTGCTACTAATTCTTGTAGCAATAGCCGTGTTTTTTATAAATCTGGATGCGATCTACATCAATATTATGGAGGCGCGTAATTTTATTACCGCCCGGGAAATGCTGAACGATAATAATTGGATTTTCACTACGATGAATGCCGAACCACGCTATGAAAAGCCCCCGTTACCAACCTGGTTAACTGCTATCTCTATGACTGTTTTTGGGATGGAAGGACTTTTTGGTTTGAGACTCCCTTCAGCGATTATGGGATTAATTTTGGTGGTTTTTATTTATAAATTCCTGCTTAAAATCACAAAGAATATACAATTATCCTTTGTGGCAGGATTAATAGCCACAACTTCGTTTTATATCGTTTTTTCGAGTAGGGACGGGCAATGGGATATTTATACCCATAGTTTTATGATGCTGGCTATCTTTTCATTATATAAAATATATAATTCAACAAAAAACTGGTACTTATACGCTGCAATTAGCGGATTATTCATTGGCTGTTCTATTTTGAGCAAAGGCCCGGTTTCGATCTATGCCTTATTTCTTCCGTTTCTAATTGCCTATGGATTTATTTACAAGTTCGAGGGAACTAAAGAACGCTGGAAAGCTTTAGTAGTTTTAACGATTCTTGCATTAATTTCCGGAGGTTGGTGGAATCTCTATGTTTACGTATACGACACTCGTGCGGTTGCTGAAATCACAAGTCAGGAGACCGGGAGATGGTTAAATTACAATGTTAGACCGTTTTATTATTACTGGAGCTTTTTTATTCAAAGCGGTTTGTGGACTATTCCATCTTTTGTGGCGCTGCTTTATCCTTATTTAAAAGATCGGGTTAGCAATAAAAAGGCTTATAAATTCACACTTTTCTGGACCTTAGCTTCAGTTTTTCTATTGTCTGTTATTCCGGAGAAAAAATCCCGCTATTTATTGCCGGTTCTTATTCCTATGGCAATGAATACAGCATTTTATATTGAATTTCTTTTTAATCATTTTCGAAGTATAAAACCAAAAGAAGCTGCAGTAGCTTATTTTCATTTTGGGATTTTCGCTCTTGTAGGATGCATATTTCCAATCGCCGCATACTTCTATTTTGAATCTTCCCTGTACGATATCCTTATTTGGTACATTTTAAGTTCAATTTCTTTATTTATTATTGGGGTTTTCATGTTCAGATTTTTAATGCTAAAAAAAATAAAACCGCTATTTTATTTAAGTATTTTTTTTCTGATAAGTATCGTTTGGTTCGGCCTTCCAATGGCAGATAAGATAAATGTTAACAAACAATATAACAGTATTGTAAACATTGAAAAGCATATCAATGAATATAATGCGCCTGTATATGAATTTCAGTATTTTACTCCTGAAATTATCTGGGAATATGGGGAACCCATCCAAGTTTTAACCCAAAATGGCAAGGTGCAAATTCCTTCAGAAAATAAATTCTTACTTTTATCTGATTCGATTGATAGCGACAGTCTACAGCAGTTTTTTTTCAATTACAAGACGACGAAAATTGATAGTGTAGATATGAATCCCGTAAGCACTAAACACAAGGAAAGATTATATCGCGAATTGTATTTGCTCGAAAAAACAGGTAATCGTTAAAAAATCGTCTGAAATCAAAATATTTCAATCAGGTTCTAAAGTAATAACAAATATTCATTCCAACGTAAGTCTTCATTTTTTACAACGCGAATAAATGAGTATATTGAAGTGATTTTAAACCAACCAACTAATGCTCCATTATCCAATAAAATTTAATCCCATTTTAAAAGAAAAAATTTGGGGTGGTAAAAAACTAAAAAATATTCTCCATAAAGAAACCAACCGGGACGACCTGGGGGAAAGTTGGGAAATTTCAGGTGTTGAAGGAAATATTTCTGTAGTGGCCAATGGAGAACTTAAAGGTTTTTCCTTAAAAGATCTTTTAGAAGAATATAAAGATAAAATTTTAGGTAAAAAGATCTACGAAGAATTTGATGCCGATTTCCCCTTGCTAATTAAATTTATAGACGCGAATACTAATCTTTCGGTACAGTTACATCCTAACGATGTACTTGCACGGCAACGCCATAATTCCTTCGGGAAAACCGAAATGTGGTATATCATGCAGGCCGATGAAGGTGCGAAGATCAATATAGGGTTTAAGGAAAGTGTTTCAAAAGAAGATTATATAACACGCTTAGAAGAAGGGAAAATCGTGGAATTGCTTAATTTTGAAGAAGTAAAAAAGGGGGATAGTTTCTTTATTAACACTGGAAAAGTACACGCGATAGGAGCAGGTGTGCTTTTAGCTGAAATCCAGCAAACTTCAGATGTTACTTACCGAATTTACGATTGGGACCGAACCGACGAAGATGGTAATTCAAGAGAATTGCATACCGCTCTGGCGATTGATGCCATTGATTTTGAAAAGAAAGAAGATTTTAAACTGAATTACGAAAAAGCGATAAACACTTCTTCTGAAGTTGCAAGTTGCCAGTATTTCACCACAAATTATCTTCCGGTAGAGGGAGAAATTCAGAAAGATTACAGCAATTTAGATTCGTTTGTAATCTATATGTGTGTTAGTGGTAACGGGAAAGTTTCCGTAAACGGGAATTCTGAAAAAATCGCACAGGGACAAACTTTACTTATTGCTGCAGAAAATAAAGAAGTTCAGCTTTCAGCCAAAAATTGTGAACTTTTGGAAGTTTATATCAAATAAAAAAGAGGCTATCTGAAGCGTGAATTTACGTCAAGCTGAACCTGCCCGTCCGTTCAGGCGGGCTTGTTTCAGCTTCTAACTTGTTCGGATTATCAATAACTTAGATTCTGAAATAAATTCAGAATGACGATTTAAAAAACTTTTGAGAAAGCCTTTCTTAACTTGAAAATCTCCTACTTATTCTGCAGAATTCCTTCTATTTTTTCTAATTCATTTTTACTGAATTCAAGGTTTTGAAGGGTTTTAATATTATCCTCTAATTGAGAAACCTTGCTCACACCAACTAAAACCGAAGTTACTCGTTTATCCTTTAACAACCAGGCCACGGCCATTTGCGCTAAACTTTGATTTCTAGATTGTGCGACTTCGTTTAGTTGCTGCACTTTATTCACCACTTCAGGCGTAATCTGCGATTCATCTAAATAACTTCCCTGGGTTGCCGCGCGGCTGTCTTTTGGGATTCCGTTTAGATATTTATCGGTTAGAATTCCCTGTTCCAGCGGGGAGAAGACAATACTGCCAATTCCTTCGTGTTCCAGGGTATTCAATAAACCATCTTCTACCCAGCGATCCATCATATTATATCGTGGTTGATGAATTAAAAAAGGTGTCTTTTGTTCTCGTAGGATTTCAGCTGCTTTTGCGGTATCCTTAGCCGAATATTGTGAAATCCCCACATAAAGCGCTTTTCCCTGCCTTACAATTTGATCTAAAGCACTCATTGTCTCTTCTAAGGGCGTTTCTGGGTCTGGGCGGTGATGATAGAAAATATCTACGTAATCCAGCCCCATTCTTTCCAAAGACTGGTCTAAACTTGCGATAAGATATTTCCTGGATCCAAAATTACCATAAGGTCCCGGCCACATATCCCAGCCGGCTTTGGTAGAAATAATTAACTCATCTCGATATTGTTTAAAATCTTCAGCAAAGATCTTCCCGAAATTCTTTTCAGCAGAACCATAGGGTGGCCCATAATTATTGGCGAGATCAAAATGTGTGATGCCATTGTTAAAACCTGTTCTTAAAATATTCCTTGCATTACTAAAATTATCGTTATCCCCGAAATTATGCCATAAACCTAACGAAAGTAAGGGAAGTTTTATACCACTTTTTCCGCAGCGGCGGTATTGCATTTTTTCGTAGCGATCTTTTGAAGCTTTATACTTATCCATTAACATTGATTTTAATTTATTCTATCCGTTTAAATTTTCGGAAGCTCCCAACCATTGTGGTAATTTGCTTTTAGCAGTGTATTGGCTTCATCATCATTAAAAATTTCTTTTTCCGAATTCCAGTACAGTTTTTTCCCTGTTTTATAAGCAATATTCCCCATATGTGCATTGATAGCAGCAATACTTCCTGTTTCAATACCACACTTAAGTTTTGAAGGATCATTGGCCTGTATGGCATTTATAAAATTAGCCGCATGTTCTTCAAGGGCATTCCCTACTGGTTTTTGTAATTCTATTTTTTCAACTTTAGGAATAAATTCTCCCTCCACATTATCACCTTCAGGAATCACCTCCCAGCCATCTCGATTAACAACAAGGGTAGCGTTATTTCCTATAAAAGCAATACCCTCATATCTGCCGTAATTTCCGCCATCAATGCCAACTGCGTGCTCCCAAAGTAAGTTGAAATCTTCAAATTCATAAATTGTTTGAAGAGTATCGGGTGTTTCAGCAGCATCATTGGGATAGGCGAATTTACCTCCTGAGGCTAAAACCGATTTTGGTGCTTTAGCGTTCATTGCATATAAAGCAATATCTATTTCGTGAACGCCCCAATCTGTCATAAGTCCGCCGGCATAATCCCAAAACCAGCGAAAAGTAAAATGAAACCTATTTTCGTTAAAAGGCCTCAATGGGGCAGGGCCAAGCCACATTTTATAATCTACTTCTGGCGGGGGCGTGCTATTGTGTTTTTGGGGAAGTCGGTCTTTCCAGCCTATATAGGCCCAGCATTTCACCAAACGAATATTCCCAAGTTTACCAGATTTTACATAATTTATGGCATCGTCGTAATGTGTTCCGCTGCGTTGCCATTGGCCTACCTGTACAATTTTATTATATTTTTTGGCGGCACTAAGCATGGTGTTACATTCTTCAATACTATTGGCCAGCGGTTTTTCTACGTACACGTGTTTACCAGCTTCCAAAGCGTGCACCGTATTCAAACAATGCCAATGATCTGGTGTGCCAATTATTACCGCATCAATATTTTTGTTTTCCAACATTTTACGATAATCCTTATATTTTTTTGGGGCCTTACCACTTATATCTTCAACATTTTTGGCCCTCTCATCTAACACACGCTGGTCTATATCTGCAAGGGCAATGCATCTTACATTGGGTATTTTTAAATGGGCTTTCATATTGGACCATCCCATTCCTTTACAGCCAATTACCCCAAAATTAATGGTACCATTGGCCGATAAATTCGAAAAACTCGAAAAGGGATTAGCTAATATAGAGCCTGATAAACTTAAACCAGCCGTAGCCAATGTAGTTTGCTGCAAAAATTTTCTTCTTGAATTCTTCATTTTATTATTTAGAATGGATTAATTCAATTCCCTGACCCAAATATTTCTAAAACTCACGGGATTTCCATGATCTTGTAGGTGGATAGGAAGTTTTTTGTCGTGTTTGGTGTAATTAGGAATACCAATATATTCTGTTGGGCCTTTAAGGGTATAATTGTTTTGCACCAGTACGCCATTATGCAATACTGTAATTTTCGCCGGACTCAACAACATTCCGTTTTCATTAAATCTGGGAGCAGTAAAAATAATATCGTAAGTATTCCATTCTCCCGGGGCTTTTGTAACGTTTACAAGGGGAGGGGATTGTTTATAAATACTTGCAGCCTGCCCGTTAGTATAGGTTTCATTTTCGTAAGAATCCAGGATTTGCACTTCATATTTTCCCATAATAAACACGCCACTGTTTCCGCGTCCCTGGCCGTTTCCTTTAATTTCTGAAGGCGAACGCCATTCTAAATGCAACTGCATATCACCGAAATCCTCTTTGGTTTTTATTCCGCCGGTTCCCGGATTTACCGTTAAAATATTTCCTTCCATATTCCAGGTGGGATTAGAACCGTCTTGTTCGTTTACCCAAGCCGAAAGATCTGAACCATCAAATAAAATCTTTGCATCAGAAGGGGGAGTAGCGGTTGCTTCACCAGCCTCAATTTTTGGCGGCACCGGTTGATAAAATTCGGTGGCTTCAGGTGGCAATTCGATGTTTTTCTCTTGCGCAAAAGCAGTAATTGAGGCTATTAGAAAAGTACTTGTTACAAGGTTTGATTTTAAAGATATTTTCATTTTAAAAATTTTAGTTGAAAATTAATTATTGTTAACGTGATCATAGATCATTTTGGAAATTTCAGCAAGCATTTTAGTGCCGGCCTCCATATTTTTCATGTTTTTTGATAATAAAACCAAAACATATTTCCTTCCATCAGGTAATTCAACTAAAGCTGAATCGTGATGTAACCCGGTGATCCAAACGGTTTTATTGGCAATTTTTAAATCTTTTGGAAGCAAATGGGGAATTAGTTCGGTGTGTTTTTGTTGGCGTAAAATATTCAGCATCTTTTCATCAGCTTCAGGGTTTACTGTATTTCCGTTGGCGAGAGCTTCAAAAATCAGCATCAAATCGTAAGCGGTTGTAGAATTGCTTAATCCGGCTTCATAAGCTTTCATATCTTCCACACCTCGAAGTACATTAATAGTCACAGCGCCCATTTCACGCATTGTTTTATTTACATTTTTGGCGTCAACCAGCTCTATTACAATATTGGTCGCAAGGTTGCTGCTGTAAATAATCATATCGGTCACCAGGTCCTTAATACTTCTTTTTTGACCAATTTTTTCATAAAGATGTTCCCCGCTGTCCCGGCCAAGTTCCATTGCATAAGAACTTCCGTCCAAAATACTTTTAAATTCATTTTTGATGGCGAGGGAATCCTGAAGTGAGAATTCACCTTTTGAAGCTTGTTTAAAAACCTCGATCATTACCGGGGTTTTCATCGTGCTTGCCGCGTGAAAATCTTCATACGGATTTATAAGAATGCTGTCTTTTTCTTCGGAAAGATCTTTAAAAGCAATGGCAAAATCGCCTTGCGCACTTTTAAAAATGGAATCAATTTTCTCCTGAAGTTGTGTTGTTGAAGTTTGCCCTGAGCAAACCAAACAACTAAGCATAAAAACAATTTTCAAAAAAAAATTCATTGGAATCAGGATTTAGCTCCGAATTTAACGAAATTTCTCTAAACCGTCTTAGATACTGCCCAAAGCAATTTCCACCATTCGGCTAAAACTTTGTTCCCTGTCTTTTGCGGGAAGGTGTTCTCCGGTTACTAAAGAATCTGAAATGGTCAATACCGAAAGTGCCTGCACTTTATGTTTCGCGGCCACGGTATAAAGTCCCGCGGTTTCCATTTCTACACAGAGTACACCATGTTCAGCCCATTTTTCGTAGGACAGGTCATTTTCTTCGTAAAAAACATCTGATGATAAAACATTTCCCGCTTTGAATTTTATGTTATTGTTTTCAGCAAATTTTACTGCTTTCATAAATATTTCAAAATCTACAGTAGGAGCATAGTCGGCGTGTTGGAATTTAGCTTTATTAAAACCTGAATTTGAAGAAGCGGCCATTGCTAAAACAAGCTCGTTCACTTTTAAGTTTTTTTGATAAGAACCCGCAGAGCCAACCCGAATGAGTTTTTTTGCACCATATTCAGTAATAAGCTCTGTGCAATAAATCAATGCGGAAGGAATTCCCATTCCCGTAGCTTGCACAGAAACTTTTTGGCCTTTATAAGTACCGGTATAGCCCAACATTCCCCGAACTTCGTTATAACAAACCGCATTTTCAAGGAAATTTTCGGCAATCCATTTTGCTCTTAAGGGATCTCCCGGAAGTAATACATTTTCTGCTATTTCACCTTTTTTGGCTTGTATATGTACGCTCATATTAATTGTCTTTTGAAGTTACCAGTTTTATTCCTGAGGAAGTTCCCAGCCTGGAAACGCCCATGTCTATATATTTAACAGCGGTTTCCCGATTTCTAATTCCGCCTGAAGCTTTTATTTGCATTTTATCGCTTGCAATCTTTTTCATCAATTTTACATCGTCAAAAGTAGCGCCTGCAGTTCCAAAACCGGTAGATGTTTTTACAAAATCGGCTTTGGCATTTAAAGCAGCCCGGCATGCGGCTTCCTTTTCAGAATCAGTTAAGTAACAGGTTTCAATTATTACTTTTAGAATTTTAGAACCTATAGCCTCTTTAATCTCCCCGATTTCTTTTTCGATATAATCGGTATCTCCGGCTTTTAGCATACCTATATTTATAACCATATCAATTTCATCGGCACCTTTAGTCAGGGCGTCTTTAGCTTCGAAGGCTTTAGCTTTGGTAGTCATAGCACCCAAAGGAAAGCCTATTACCGTTGCTATTTTTACGCCAGAAGTTTTTAAAACCGATTTGGCAAGCTGGATATAAGAAGGGGGAATACATATTGCAAAGAATTGGTACTCTATGGCTTCCTCACATAAAATTTGAATATCTGCCGGAGTAGCTGTTGGCTTTAATAAGGTATGATCTATATATTGGTTAAGTTGCATTGGATATTTTCTTGAGGATTACAAAGCTAAAACTTTCTGTCAGATGTAATTTATGATTGTTCTCAGCTTTTAATATATGATGTGTAATTCTTTGAAAATTCATTATTTTCAGTAAACTTTCTAAGTTTAGAGATGAAAAACGTGAGAAATAATTATTTTATTTTGTAGTTTTCCAGAAATATTATGGATTATTCATTTATCACCTATTGAATGTATAAAAACTATCTTCTAATTTTTTTAATTTCTTTCTCTTCTTTTTGTCAAAATTATGCCGAAGAAAAAATTTATTCCTGGTACGATGAGCAAACAGGAATTGAAAATTCTACTCTATTTCGAGGACTTGAATATGTGGAGACCGATAGAGTGATAAATGAAATGCATAAATTTTTTAAAACGCAGGAGTTTCAGAAAGGTGCCGTGATCTACGATGTACATTTAAAATACAATATTTACGATGATTTACTACTGGTAAACCTTCAGCAGGGACAAAAAAATTCTATTTTTCAGCTTTTTAGAGATAAGGTGAATCAGTTTCAGATAAACGGGAAGAAATTTAGGTATTTAAAGGCTGATAATGATTCAGATATCATAGGTTTCTACGAAGTGATTAATGATGAAGGTGAGTTTAAAGTTTTCAAAAAGCACCTCAAGAACAGGATGGAAATTAGGGATAGGAGTGTAGCTTATATTGAATTTAGCACAGCAGCTCCAGATTATATCTTTCAGTTTAAAAATGAATTCAAAATCAATATCAATAAGCAAAATTTTTGAAGTAGAATAAACCTTGATTCTTTTCCTTATTCTGGTTTTTCGGGGTAATCTTCATACCAATCATCAAAGGTCTTTTGGGTTTTATAGTTATCAGTTAGAACTTTATATACGGTAAAGATCAATAAGATTTGACCTGCGCAGGTTAAATAGAAAACCAAGGGAAAACTGTTATTGAAGTATGCGAGTACCGCTATTACCACTAATAGAATACTGGTAAGTATTAAGTATGTAACTCCGTTGTGTTTCATACTTATTAATTTACGAAAGTCTGTTCTAAAAATCTCTTAATGAGTCATTAAAATTAAGATGTCGATTATTCATTTCTTTTTATTCTCTTGAAACTACTTTCCATCTTTACTAGTAACCTGAGTTCGATGTAAAAAAAATCACTTATTACGAGCTATTTTAGGCCATAGAAAAGCGGAAAATTAGTATATTTAAGTGTCTTAATACCAAGCATTTAACTAATTTTTCCGCTATGATTTCTAA
>Ga0307486_1000059_pt1 | contig 125845 bp, 120 predicted proteins | sample CBIW02metaG_FD_203663 | JGI IMG/M metagenome (GOLD analysis project Ga0307486, IMG submission 203663) | Sea-ice brine microbial communities from Beaufort Sea near Barrow, Alaska, United States - CBIW 0.2 | ecosystem: Environmental > Aquatic > Marine > Coastal | place: USA: Alaska | collected...
GCCCTCCTTTCGGGGACCGCCCCCAGACTCGTAGCGCAGCGTGACGTTGGCGCGTTCAGCGAGGTATTCCACTGCCTCAGCAAAGGGAAGCCCGTCCATGCGCATCACGAATTCGATGACGTCGCCGCCCTCGCCGCAGCCAAAGCAGTGCCAGCGGCCGGCACCAGGGCGGACATGGAAGGAGGGGCTGCGCTCATCGTGGAACGGACACAGACCCTTGAGCGATCCCACGCCCGCGGACTTCAGTGTGACGTGCTGTCCGATGATGTCTTCAATGGGCGCGCGCTCGCGAACAGTCGCGATGTCGTCTCTATTGATAGTGCCAGCCACGTCCTTACTCTAGTTGGCGCCCTTGGGCTCAAGCGCCGATCCGCCCAGCACGCCTGCGCGCTATTCGCTCAGCGAAATTTGAGTCGCCATTGGTGCCCCGCGCGCTGGGTAGGCTAAGGGCAATATCACCGAAAGGACATCACAGTGAGAGTCGATGCATTCTTGGCGGACTCCGCCGAGGTCGTACAGGGCAAGATCTACACGCTGGGCGCCGGATGGAACACCATCTACGTACGCCAGTTCCCTGCCGCCCACCGTCGCCTGTCGGTCGCATCGACCGTGCACGTGCCGTTTACTGCCACCAACGCGAGCCACAACTTTGAGCTCAAGCTGCTGACCGAAGATGGCAAGGAGTACCCGATCGGTATCCGCCAGAACGCCGCCGGCGAGGCAGAGCCTGTGCGTGCGATGGGTGGAGAGTTCACTCTTGGTCGCCCGCCGCACCTCGTCGATGGCGACGAGCAGGTCGCCTGCTTCGCGTTCACCATTGACGGCATGCGATTCGCGGCACCCGGAATGTTCACCTGGGTCGTCTCGATCGACGGCGAAGAGGCCACGCGCCTCCCCATGCGTGTGCAGCAGGCGACGAACTAGTTCCAGATGGATGTGTATGAGGGGTTCGCCTATCCCCTAGTGCTTGGCTTTAGCGCGCTCCTGGCCGTCGCTGGACTAGTGACGGTGGTGTGGATCCGTGCGCACAACGTTCTCAAATGGGTGGTGACGGCAGCATATGTCGTCACCCTCATTGAGGCCGGGGTTATCTTTTTTGCCATGGTCGGTGGCGAGGGTGTACCCGGGGTCATTACCACTGGCTACCTACTCGCTGCCCTCGCGCTGATGCCGCTGCTCGGCATCGGCCGCTTGGGCGAACCTGACGCCGCGCAAGAAGACCCTGACCCGAATCGGCCCATCCTCGCGCCAGACCAGATCGCGCGCGTGGACGGGACAGTGGCGGTCATCGTCGCCGTCGCGATGGCTGTGGTCGCCTGGCGCGTGTTCGAGATTTTCCAAGCCGTTTAGCGACCGTGGACGACGCCGCTTCGCGGAAAGGGGCGTCGCGTCAGCGTGATGAGAGTCAAAGTGAGGAAAGGAGCCAAGCAATGAATCCAGTGGGGCGCATCGCGCTCGTAGTCTTTTACGCAGTGCTGGGGCTCGCTGCCGCCGGCCGTTCGGTGGTGCAGGTCACGACCAAGTTCTCTGACGCGTACCTGGCCTACTCGGTCTCGCTACTGTCTGCGGTGCTTTACGCCGTCATCGCCGTCGCGATTTGGCGCGGGGCTTACCAGCTTGCGCTGTGGGGCACCTCGATAGAACTCGCCGGCGTGATCATCGTGGGCACCCTTGGGTACGTCGAGTCCAGCTGGTGGCCCGACGAGACCGTCTGGACTGGATACGGCTCGGCGTACGGCTGGGTTCCAGTGCTCTTGCCGATTACCGCGCTGTACCTACTGATCCAGGAGCGTTGGCGGGACACGCTCCCCGCCAACTTCACTTAAGCATCGTCCGCGTGCCATTGCGCGCACGCGGGCCGCGCAGGTGAAATAGCGGGTGCCCTAGCCGCAATACCGGTGGTGCCAGTCATAGGCCGACTTGTCGGTGAGCGAGGCCACCTGGTCGACCGCTACGCGTAGCCGTGCCGCATCGTCCGCCGCGTCCTGATACGACGCCGCGAAGTGGGGCTCAAGAGCGTCGGCGCCCCGGTCCGCAAGCGCAAGTACCAGCGCAAACAGGCGCTCCCGTTGTTGTCGGTAGGCGGGCTTCTTTTCGCGTGGTGCCATCAGAAAATGCACCGCGATTCCCTTGAGAATCAGAATCTCGTTTGCGATGTCCGCCGGGATCACCAGTTGCGCGTTGTGACGAGTCAAGGGTCCGTCGCCGTACTCAGCGCGAGTCGCCTCCGTCACCGCTCCAGCGAACCGACCGATGAGCTGACTGGTCATGTCCTTGAGCGCGGCGAGCGAGCGGAGCGAACCGTTGTATTCGTCCATCCACCAGCCCTGCTCACGCAGTCGGTCCAAAGCCGCGGCAAGTTCGGCCTCGTCCCCGCGTCCGTACCATTTGCGCACGTCTGCTGCGACCTGGCGCGCGCGGCCCGGGTCCCGCAATACGTTCAGCGAGACCACGTTGTGGACCACCGAGTCCTCGACGTCGTGCACCGAGTACGAGATGTCGTCCGCCAGGTCCATCACTTGGGCCTCGAAGCTGGTGCCGCGCTCGGGAGCACCTGCGCGCAGCCAATCGAAGACCGGTCGGTCGTCCTCGTACACGCCGAACTTGCGAGTGGGGCTGCCATCGGGACGCGTGGGAGTAGCGTTCTCTCGCCACGGGTACTTGACCGATGCGTCCAGGGTGGCCCGAGTGAGATTCAGACCGACGCTCTCTCCAGTCACGGGGTTGAACGACTTTGGCTCGAGCCTGGTGAGCAGGCGCAGCGTCTGGGCGTTGCCTTCAAACCCACCGATGTCCTTGGCCACCTGGTCGAGTGCACGCTCCCCGTTATGACCGAACGGCGGGTGCCCCAGGTCGTGAGCCAGGCACGCGGTGTCGACCACGTCGGGATCGCATCCAAGCGACTTCCCGAGCTCGCGGCCTACCTGTGCCACCTCAAGAGTGTGGGTGAGTCGCGTGCGGACAAAGTCACCCGAGCCGGCGCCCAGTACCTGGGTCTTTGCGCCCAGTCTGCGCAGCGCTGACGAGTGCACGATGCGCGCGCGGTCGCGTTCGTATGGAGTGCGTGCGGCGCTCTTGGGTGGCTCCTCGACATAGCGCTCTACGTCGGCAGCCACGTACCCGGCAGGAAGTGTACTCACGTTCCGATGCTAGTGGGCCTGGCGGGGTGTGCCTCGCGGCGCACGCTGCGCACGGCGCTCTCAACGCCGTTGCCCCTCGCGACGGCGGCCTTTGATCCTGGAGCCCTACGGTTGGGGACCACCGAACCTCGCCCCTCTCCGGATTGGGGCCACCCCAACCTCGCCCCCATCCGGATTGGGGACAAATCTCTGCGGTTTCTCTACCGATTGCGCAGAGATCTGTCCCCACAATTACGATGCTGGATCCCGTTGCAGGCAGGCACGCGCCCCAGGATTGCACCTTCCACAGATAGGGGTGGCGCCGGGCGCACCCGGCAATGGCACGTATAGCCTCACCAAATGAGCTACGCCTCCACGACAGCACTCATTTCGCGGCTAGAAGAATCGCCGATCGCGTGGAGTCATGCCCAAGTCGTAGAGCAATACAGCATCCGCACGCTGACGGCAGCGCTGCAATCACGCAAGGTCACGATGCTTCTGCCTCACGTCTATGTGGCAGCTCGCTGGTCTCAAGACTTTGGTGCGCGGCTATCAGCGGTGTCGAAGTGGTGCGGCGATCAGGCCGTGGCGACTGGACTCACTGCGGCCTACCTGTACGGATGGGTAGCTGTAGCGCCAGGACGGATCGAGGTGCTCTGCGATCATTCGATGAGGTTCCGGGCACCACACTGGCTTAGGGTTCGCCGAACTAGACTCCCCTTCGCGCGCAATTTTCACAGTGGATCGGGAGTAGCGGCTCCAGCGGAAGCTTTGCTGTGTTGCTGGAGCTCACTTCCGCCTGAGCGTGCAGTCTCTTTTGTCATTGACGCGGTCAGAGAGAATCACGTACGCATCGAGGACCTTGATGCGCTGGTCAGGACTCGTGAGCGCGTACGGCGCAGGAATGAGCTACTGGAACTGATCTCACTTCTCGACACGGGCGTCCAGAGTTACCTCGAGTTCATCGCCGCCAGAGACGTCTTCTGCGGGCCTGAGTTTGCCGAATTCTCGCGACAGCACCAAGTGCGGACAGCTCAGCACTCATACAAGTTGGATTTCTATCACGAGCCTTCAAAGCTGGCAGTGGAGCTCGACGGGAGCCGGTATCACTCGGAAGACGGTGCGCGCAGACGCGACATCGAACGCGACGCGGAGCTAGCCGCCATCGGCATCCTCACCATTCGATTCAGCTTCCAGGATGTGACCGAGCGTGGGGCATGGTGTCGGAGAAAGGTCCTCGATGCCGTCCGCCATCGCACTCCCCTCTGAACGGGGACACTTCTCTGCGCTTTCGGCGCGAGAAGCGCAGAGAAGTGTCCCCAACGCTTGGGGCGGAGGGGCGGAGCGGCGGACGGAGGGGCGGACGGAGGGGCGGACGGAGGGGCGGACGGGCGGCGGGATAAAGGCGCGGCGGGATAGGCGTTCCGCCACGCAGGTGCGTTCAGGGCATTCGCGGCGTAGCGTGAGAATCATGGAACATCAGCCTGGGCGCGTGCGCGTCTACATTGCCTGTTCGTTGGACGGATTCATTGCCGACGTTCACAACCGTCTCGACTGGCTCACCGCGCCCCGCGCCGAGAGGGCACCACTCGCGAGCGGAAACTGGGCGGAACGAGCGGCCGATGCATTGGAGTACGACGACTTCATGGTGGACGTCGGGTGCATCCTCATGGGCCGGCGGACGTATGACGTAGTGCGCGGTTTCGGGGACTGGCCCTATGGCGACACCCCGGTTATCGTCGCGACATCGCGCCCGTTGGACCGTGCGCCAACGACGGTCACCACCGCATCGGCGCCCATCAAGAACCTCATCGCGGAGGCTCACCTGGCCGCCGCGGGCAAGGATGTGTACTTGGATGGCGGGAACCTCATCCGCCAGGCACTCGATGCAGATCACATCGATCAACTCATCGTGACCCAGGTGCCCACGGTGCTGGGCCGCGGCCACGCATTATTTGCTGGCACCGACAACCCTCGCGAGCTCACTATTACTGACACCCTCAAGTTCGCAGAGGGCATGGTGCAGCTGCATCTGATGCCCGTGCACGACGTCGCAAAGTAGGGCGCGTGACGGGCGACGACCTGGGCGGTGTGTGAGTTGAGCAATAGCGCCCCGTAGCTCGGGGACCGAAATCGCTACTTTCCGTGCCGGAGGCACTGGGCGGTGTACCCCTTGCCCCGAGTCAGGCGTTGGGCTAGCCTCCCGAGACGCTCAGCTCGGCCTCGCGAAGCCGAATTTCCATGTCCGGTGTGATGTCCTGAGTGTCTAGCCAACCGTCCGGGCACGATGGTCGCTTGGGAGTTCCCTGGCGACCGCGGGCGCCCTCGGCACCGGCACCGGGGTACGGCGTATCTAGGTCGAGAGTGTCCAGCAGCGCGCGCAATTGAGGCAACGTCTCGACCAACCCCAGGGAGCGACGAATATCGCCACCCACGGGGTACCCCTTGAAGTACCAGGCAACGTGCTTGCGTATCTCCCGCATGGCCTTCTGCTCGTCACCATCAAAGAACCCAATCATCAGCTCACCGTGACGATAGATCGTGTCGGCAACGATTCGCAGACCGGGCTGTACCCGCTCGGGCCGGCCGGCGAAGGCCGCCTGGAGATCGGCGAATAGCCACGGACGCCCTTGGCATCCGCGCCCCACCACTACTCCGTCGCAGCCGGTCAACTCGACCATGCGCAAAGCATCCTCTGCCGCCCAGATGTCGCCGTTACCCAAGACTGGAATCGTCTTCACCGCATCCTTGAGCCGGGCTATTGACTGCCAGTCGGCCTCGCCCGAGTAGTAGTCAGCAGCTGTCCGTGCGTGCAGCGCGACGGCCGCCACGCCTTCGGACTCCGCCATCTTCCCCGCATCCAGATACGTGAGGTGATCGTCGTCGATGCCCTTGCGCATCTTTACCGTGACGGGCACTCCGTAGGGTTCAGCCTCAAGTACGGCCGCACGCACGATGTCGCGGAACAGGTCGCGCTTCCAGGGCAGTACCGCTCCCCCGCCCTTCTTAGTTACTTTCGGCACAGGGCAGCCAAAATTCATATCGATGTGGTCTGCCAAATCTTCTTGCACAAGCATCTTCACTGCGGCACCGATGGTTGCGGGGTCCACCCCATAGACCTGCACCGAACGCGGCGTCTCGTCCGGGTCGTGGCGAATGATCCGCATGGACTCCCGGGTGCGCTCCACGAGTGCGCGCGACGTCACCATTTCTGCGACATAAAGTCCGCCTCCGTGCTCACGGCAGAGCCTGCGGAACGCCGCGTTTGTGATGCCGGCCATCGGCGCGAGGACCACAGGAGTATCTACCGTGATGGGGCCGATGCTCAGCGGAGGCAAGACGCGCGCGAGGGAACCGGCGTTGCTAGAGATGTCAGTCGTACTCATAGACCTATTTTCGCACGCCAGACCGCACCCGTCTTTGACCCTGTCCGGGCGCACTTCCGCCCGGGTGGCTGAGGGTGGCACCCGGGCGAAACGCAAAGCGGCATCGGGGAGGGACTGCCGCAATTCTTTTAGGCCGGGACGTAAACCTGGTCCTTCACGTCCTCGGCGAGGCGCACGGTCGACGGCTGTGCCGGTCGGCCGAGCGCACGGTACTCCCATCCGACTGCACGGTAGGCATCGGCGGACCGCGTTCAAAGTCGCTGAAGACGAGTTCGCCCGTCTCAGTCTGAAGCGCCTTGACGACATCACCATCGGCAAAGGTCAGCCCCAAGCGCCGTCAGCACAAACACGACCGCCACGATTGCTGCCAGGACGATGCTGGTACGGCTAGTTGCTCGGGGAGCGGCTTCCGCGCCATGCGAGTGCCCTGCGCTCATAGTCGACTACGAGCCGATAAGGCGCTGCGCCAAGTAGCCCTGTACCTGAGTCAGTCCCACCCGTTCCTGCTTCATGGTGTCGCGGTCTCGGATTGTCACGGCCTGGTCGTCGAGGGTCTCGAAGTCCACCGTCACACAGAACGGCGTGCCGATCTCGTCCTGACGACGGTAGCGCTTGCCGATCGCCTGAGTCTCGTCGTAGTCCACGTTCCACGCGCCACGGAGTTCCTTGGCGAGGTTGCGCGCCGTGGGCGCGAGCTCTTCGGATTTGGACAGCGGCAGCACCGCGGCCTTGACCGGGGCCAGGCGGTGGTCGAGGCGCAACACCGTGCGCTTGTCCACGCCACCCTTGGTGTTGGGAGCCTCGTCCTCCTCGTAAGCCTCGACCAGGAACGCCATGAGCGAGCGGGTCAAGCCCGCTGCGGGCTCAATCACATACGGGAAGTACTTCTCGTTCGTGACGGGGTCACGGTACTGCAGGTCCTTGCCCGAGTGCTCGGCGTGCGTCTTAAGGTCAAAGTCGGTGCGGTTCGCGATGCCCTCGAGCTCGCCCCACTCGCTGCCCTGGAACCCAAAGCGGTACTCGATGTCAACAGTGCGCTTGGAGTAGTGCGACAGCTTCTCTTGGGCGTGCTCGTACTGGCGCAGGTTGTCGCGGCTGATGCCGAGACCCACGTACCAGTCGGTGCGCTCGTCGATCCACTTCTGGTGCCACTCCTCGTCGGTGCCGGGCACCACGAAGAACTCCATTTCCATCTGCTCAAATTCACGCGTGCGGAATATGAAGTTGCCGGGCGTGATCTCGTTGCGGAAGCTCTTGCCGATCTGCGCGATGCCGAACGGAGGCTTCTGGCGCGTGGCCTGCATCACGTTGGCGAAGTTCACAAAGATGCCCTGCGCGGTCTCGGGGCGCAGATAATGCAGCCCTGACTCGTCTTCGACTGCGCCAAGGTAGGTCCTGAGGAGTCCGTTAAAGTTGCGCGGCTCGGTCCACGCGCCGCGCGTGCCACAGTTCGCGCACGCGATGTCGGCGAGGCCGTTCTCCGGCACACGACCCTTCTTCTCTTCAAACTCCTCCAGCAGGTGGTCCTCGCGGTAGCGCTTGTGGCAGCTCGTGCACTCGACCAGCGGGTCGGTAAACGCCTTGAGGTGGCCCGATGCCTCCCACACCTTGGTGGGCAAGATCACCGATGAGTCGAGGCCCACGATGTCGTCACGGGTGTTGACCATCGAACGCCACCACTGACGCTTGATGTTCTCTTTGAGCTCCACGCCTAGGGGGCCGTAGTCCCACGCCGACCGGGTACCGCCGTAGATTTCGCCGGCGGGGAACACGAAGCCTCGGCGCTTCGCAAGCGAGATCGCACTGTCAAGACGGGACGGCTGGGCCACTAGAAACTCCTCGTTACGCGGGTTGAATGCTTCGCCAAGTGTATCGGCGCTCGAACGATGCTGGAGTAACTGTGCCATACCAGCCCCACGCCCTTATTGACAATGATTCTCAATACCAATAACCTAGTCGGTATGAGCCTCAAGAATCGACCCGGGCACGTCGCCACCGTTGTCTGCGCCACCGCAATTGGCGCGCTGACCCTTACTGCCTGCTCAAGTTCAAACGACCCGGCGAGCTCCGCCGATTCCGCGGACCTCTCAGTAGCCGCAGCCTTCTACCCACTCGAATACGTCGCCGCACACGTGGCTGGCGATCACGGAGAGATTCTGCCCCTCACCTCACCCGGCATCGAGCCGCACGACCTTGAGTTGTCCCCCGCCGTGGTCCGCGAGATACAGACTCAAGACGTCCTGCTGTACCTCAAGGGTTTCCAGGCCGCCGTCGACGACGCGATCACAGCGACTGACGTGTATAGCTTTGACGCGGGAACCGTGCCTCAGCTCGTTTCCGTAGAGGAGCACGAGAACGAGGCCGATCATTCAGATGGCGAAGCGTCTGACGACCATAACCACGGCACAGATGACCCACACTTCTGGCTCGACCCCACCTTGCTCGCGCAGTACGCGACCGCTGTCGGCAGTGAGTTTGCCACACTGGATCCGGACAACGCGAGCGACTACACCGAGAACGCCGCCGCACTCGTCACCGAACTCAACGCCCTCGACGACTCATACACTGCGGGGCTCGCTCAGTGCCAACGCGATGAGATCTTCGTGACCCACGAGGCATTCGGCTACCTGTCCGACCGCTACGGCCTCCACCAGGAGGGACTCAGCGGGCTCGATCCAGAAGCCGAGCCGTCACCGGCTCGCGTGCGCGAGATCCGCGACCTCATGGCGGCCGACGGCGCCACGACAGTATTCACCGAGTCGCTCGTCAGCGCGAATGTGGCCGAAGCCCTCGCGTCCGATGCAGGTGTCGCCACGGAGGTGCTTGACCCGGTTGAGGGCGTAGTCGGGGATGATGACTATATGACCGTGATGACACGCAACCTCGAAAATCTGCGAGACGCACTTGACTGCGCATAGCCCTATTGACACCTCGACCCTGGCTCCCGCCGCGAAAGTGACGGGACTGAAGGTCGCGCTCGGTGGCACCGAAATTCTGCACGGGGTGGGGCTGACGTGCGCTCCCGGCGAGGTGGTGGCCGTCATGGGCGGCAACGGCTCCGGCAAATCCACGCTGATTCGCGCCATGGTGGGAGCCATTCCCAGCACATCAGGCACCATTCAGATGTTTAACGAAGCTCCCACCCGAAAGACGATGGCGCGCGTGGGCTATGTGCCGCAACGCGTCAGCGCAGCATCGGGCGTCTCCGCGACGGCTCGCGAGGTCGTCATGTCAGGCTTGCTGGGGGGAGGCCGCCTTCGCGCCCCTCGCGACGCACGCCAGCGCGCCGAGCAGACCCTTACGGATATGGGCATCGGCGAGCTTGCTGGACGTGACGTCACCCGCCTGTCAGGCGGGCAACAGCAGCGCGTCCTCATCGCGCGCGCGCTCGTCCGCAATCCAGAACTCCTGATTCTCGACGAGCCCATGGCCGGCGTCGACGTGCCCAGCCAGGACGCCCTGGCACACGCCCTCACCGGACGCAAGGATGCGGGAACTGCGATCATCATTGTGTTGCACGAGCTCGGCTCACTCGCGCCGCTGATTGACACCGCCATCGTCCTCTCGCAGGGCTGCGTCACCCACGTGGGCGAACCTCCGCATGAGTTCGGGGTCCACGCCCTTCCGGGCCACGACCACGTGCACCCGCACTACGACCCACACGAGAGCGAACCAGGAATTACCTGGGAGGTAGCACCGTGAGCCTACTTACCGATCCCCTAGTGCAGCGGATGCTGATCGTCGCCGTGCTGGTGGGACTCGCCGCACCCATCGTTGGCACTTACCTTGTGCAGCGACGCATGGCATTACTTGGCGACGGAATTGGACACGTGGCACTCGCTGGTGTTGCCGCCGGTTGGCTCGTGGGCTCATGGGCCGACTTTGCCGAACGCGACGCGCTCGCGATTCCTGGCGCCATCGTCTTCGCCGTAGCCGCAGCGGCCATTGTTGAACGCATGCGCTCGCACGGGACCACCGGAGCCGACGTGGTCATGGCGATCATGTTCTACGGTGGCATCGCGGCCGGCGTGCTGTTGATTAGTGCCGCGGGAGGCACTAACGCGAACCTGCTGGGGTACCTCTTTGGCTCCATCTCGACAGTCGGATGGCCGGACGTGTGGATTACCGCAACACTCGCTATGGTGATCCTGGTGATCGGCCTAGGGCTGCGGCAAGCGCTCTTCGCCGTGACGAACGACCAGGAGTTCGCCTTCTCGATCGGCCTGCCAGTGCGCGTGTTGAACATGATCGTCGCAGTGCTCGCTGCCGTGACCATCACGGTAGCTATGCGTGTCGTGGGTGTCCTGCTCGTGTCCGCACTGATGATTCTGCCCGTCGCGATCGCCCAACTCGTCACGCGCTCGTTCGCGCACACCATGTGGCTCGCCATGGGCATCGGTGCGGTGTTGTGTCTGACCGGGGTGGGCATCACCCTCTCGCATGACCTCCAGCCTGGGGCCCTCATCGTGGTACTTGGCGTCGCCGTGTTCCTCCTTATCTCCATCATCAACACCGTGACTCGACAACGTCACCAGGGACAGCTTGGCCGAGTGGACGCAGACCGATGACGGACGCCACCCCCAAACCACGACAGACCCGCCAACGTGGGGAGATCCTCACCGCACTCGAACGTGCTGGCGACTTCCGTTCCGCTCAACAGTGGCACGACGCGCTGCGCCACGACGGCTCTACCGTTGGACTCGCGACGGTCTATCGCGCCTTGTTGTCCCTGGCCGATGCCGGCGATGTCGACGCAGTCGTCACCGACACCGGCGAGACGCTCTACCGCCGCTGCGTTTCAAACGAGGAACACCACCATCACCTCCGTTGCCGCCGCTGCGGCGCTGCGGAAGAGATCGACGTTCCAGATTTCGAGGCGTGGGCGAAGGTCATCGCCAAACGCCACGGATATTCGCAGATAGACCACACCGTAGAGCTCACCGGGCTGTGCGGCGTGTGCGCTAAGGCGGACCTCTAGATGGCAGGCGTGCCGGGCTTCGTCCACGAGCTGGGCTGGTGGGCGGTCGCGATATTTCTATTTCTGGTGGTCTTTGTGCGGACTCAAGCCACCTACCTTGCGGGCAGGTGGGTGCGTAGCGGCGCGACAAAACTTGCGGCGGAACCTGAGTCGCACCCTGTCCTGTCGCGCATGAGCACACGGCTCACCGGTCCTGGAATGCTCAAAGCAGAATCGTTTCTGGACACGTGGGGATTCATCGGCATCCCGCTCTCGTTCCTGACGGTGGGTTTGCAGACCCTGGTGAACGGGGCCGCTGGCTACAGCCGCATGAGGTGGGATATCTACACGCTCATCATGCTGCCCGGATGCGTGCTGTGGGTCGCCGCCTACTTCGCAGTAGGCGCGTCGGTGTTCACCCTGTGGCGCATCTCTCCCTGGCTACTCCTGGGAGCCGCGGTGACCGTGGTGGTCGTCGCGTGGGCGGGCGTCAAGCTGCGCCGAACCGCCGGTTCCTCCGTGCGTACTCCTCGATAGCGGCCCACAGGTGCGTGCGGTCGACGTCCGGCCACAACACATCGCTGAACACGTACTCAGCGTAGGCAGCTTGCCACGGCAGAAAGTTGCTGGACCGCTGCTCGCCGCTCGAACGCCAGAACATGTCGACATCCGGCATGTCCGGCTCATCGAGGTGCGCCGCGAGGGTCTTCTCCGTGACCTTGTCTGGGTTGATCTGCCCCGCCGCCACCTTTCGCGCGATCTCCCGCGCGGCGTCCGCGATCTCTGCACGGCCCCCGTAGTTGACGCACATCGTCAGCGTCAACCCCGAGTTGCCAGCCGTCAACCGCTGGGCGTCTTCCAGCTCGTCAATCACTGACTTCCACAGTTTGGGGCGGCGCCCCGCCCACCGCACACGAACGCCCCACGAGTTCATCTCGTCACGCCGGCGGCGGATCACGTCACGGTTGAACCCCATGAGGAACCGCACTTCTTCCGGACTGCGCTTCCAGTTCTCGGTGCTAAACGCGTACGCGCTGATGTGGCTAACGCCCGCTTCAATGCCACCAGCAACCACGTCGAGCAGCGCCGCTTCGCCGCGCCTATGGCCCTCAGTCCGAGGTAGACCACGTTCCTTGGCCCACCTCCCGTTGCCATCCATCACCACTGCTATATGCCGAGGTACCGCCGATGCGGGCAAGTCTGGCGCGGTGGCCCCCGAAGGGTGCGGCGCGGGTCGCGAATAGGTCACGAGTCTCACCCTATCGGGCAGCGGGGCCTGTCAATCGTCGAGGCTTCCCGACACCACTGACATCGTCGCGGCACGCGCCGCTCGCCCCTGCTCCCCACGGCGCGCAATCAACGCCTCCACCAGGCACTCGATGACCAGCGCCATGGCGGCTCGGGACGTCTGCACGAGCTCATCCTGGAATGACTCTGTGGCGGGCGGCACCAACAACGTGGTCGAGGCCGCAGTCACCAACGGTGACCGTGAGAACCCCGTCACCGCGAGCACCCTCGCCCCGGCGGCGCGCGCGGCGGCCACGGCCTCGAGGGTCGCCCGGCTCGCGCCGGAACCGGAAATCACGAGTAGGACCGCATCGGGCGCCATCTGACGGGCTGCGATCTGCTGAGCCAGCGGGTCCGGGATGTACTCCGCAGGCCGGCCCGCGGAGGTCAGGCGTAACGCTGCGTCGTAACCCAACGGTGCAGATAGCCCGCTCGCCGCGATGACTACTCGCGGAGCGGTGTCGAGCGCCTCCACGAACGTGTCGACCACCTCTGCGGTGAGCGCGGCAGCGGTGTGCGGCATCGCGCGCATAAAGCGGTTCATGGCCGCCTGCATGATGCCGAGCGCACCGTCCGCGTCCTCGACGAGCGGCTCGTCGAACGCACGTTCCCGCGCAAGCGCCACCCGCAGTTGGGGGTAGCCGTCGTACCCGAGAGTCTGGGAGGTACGTACCACTGACGTGCGCCCCACGCCCACGAGATCCGCCAGTTCCTGAGCCGTCATATCGACGGCCTTGGACACATCGGCGACGATCGCCTCGGCCACCCGCAGCTCGCTCGGTTGCAGAGACGGCATCATGGCGGCGATGCGCGCCGTGGGTGGTGCGTCAGACGATCCTGTCCAAGTCACGAACCTTGGCCCCCTCCATGATTCTGCGGCGGATGCGCCCGGAGACTGCATCAATCGCCATGGTCACTACGATCACGACGATGATAAGCATGCCGACTGTGCTCCAGTCGCGGTATTGCGTGTAGCCCGTGAGCATATCGCCGATGCCACCTACCCCGATCAATCCCAGGATCGCAGAAGTTCTCACGTTGATCTCAAATCGATACAGCGACAGCGACATGAGCTCCGGCGCCGCGGAGGGCCACAGCCCCCAGCGCACCACCTGGAGTAGGTTCCCGCCCGCGGCCGTCACGGCCTCGGCCGTTCCCGTGGGGGCAGCCTCGATCGTCTCGTACGTCCATTTTGCGTGGGTACCGATGCCGCCGATGGCGAGGGCAAGCGCGCCGGTAAACGGCGTGAGTCCGGTCACGGTCAGGATGATGATCGCGATGATCACCTCGGGGATCGCGCGAATGACGGCGAAGAACCATCGCAGCGGCAACCGCACCCACATGGGCCCCGCTCCCTCTGCCGCGGGAATGCCAAGCAACGTGGAAAAGACGACGCCCACGAGCGCGCCCACCCAGGCCATGGACACCGATCTCCAGGTCTGGAACAGCGCCTCGGGGAGCTTTGACCAATCGGGATCCGAGAACATCAGGCCCAGGTAGCGGGCGGCGTCCGACGGAAGCCCCCACAGCTTTGCCCAATCCAGATCGAGGCCCCAGAACGAGCCGATGAAGATCACGGCGGCCACGCCCCACGCTAGGCGCACGGCGATTCGCCGCGGCCTGACAGGGATCGGCAGCTGGCGCTCAGTGCGCGGTGCAAGCGCGGTCATCGCAACCTCTTCCGTAAATAGTTGGACAGCACCTCGATGAGGAGCACCACGATGAGGATCTCAAGGATGATCGTGGACAGCGCGTCATAGCGATAGAAGCCGCGCACCTCGTCGATCAGGCGGCCGATGCCGCCGGCACCCACGAGTCCCAGAATTGCGGAGATGCGCACATTCAGTTCGAGCGAGTACAGCACCTGACTGGCCATGACCGGCCAGCTCTGCGGGAGGGCCGCCACCTTGTTGATCTGCGGCTGGGTTCCCCCCGCCGCGTGACCGGCCTCCATGTATGCCGAGTCGGCGGAGTCGATAGCCTCCGAGACCAGTTTCACGACGATGCCGATGTCGAACAGGACAAGGGTGATCACACCGGGCAGAGTGCCGACACCCACCATGGCCACCAGGATCGTGGCGTAGACCAGGTCGGGGACGGCTCGCACCACGTTGAGGACGAACCTCACCGCGCGTCGCGTCACGCCGTTGGGATTCGTGGGACGCGCCGCCCACAGGGACAGGGGAATCGATGCCGCCGCCGCGATACCGGTTCCCACGACCGCCATCGACAGGGTCTCCAGCATCGGTTGCCACGTGCGCGGCAGGATCGACCAGTCCGGAGTGAATAGCATGCCGATGCGCTCGGCTCCGTTGCTCCAGTTTCTGGCGATGGCCCCAAAGTCGAGCTCGACGCCGCCCAGCGCGGGAATCGTAGTCAGTACGGTCATGGCTGCCAGCGCGGCCACAACCATCGCGATACGCGGCCACGACCGGGGCTTGGGCGGAAGAACGAGGGTCTCTGCCATGCGCTTCTAACCCAGCCTGTCGCGGGACTGAATGGGGCGCCCATAAATCGCCTCGAAATCAGCGTCCGTGGCACTCGCGGCGGGGCCGTCGTAGACCACCTCGCCCGCTCGCAGGCCGATCATGCGGGTGGTGTACTGACGGGCGAGATCCATGAGGTGCAGATTGACGAGCACGGTCAGCCCGCGTTCAGAGTTGATCCGCTCCAGGTCGGCCATCACTGAGTGAGCGGTGGGCGGGTCGAGGCTCGCGACCGGCTCGTCCGCGAGCATGACTTCTGGCTCCTGGCTCAGGGCGCGTGCGATCGCGACTCGTTGCTTCTGACCGCCAGAGAGCGCACCTGCACGGCCCCAAACCTTCTCGAGCATGCCCACCGAGTCGAGCGCGCGCATCACAATCTCGCGATCCTCAAAGCTGGTCATTCCCAGCATCGTGCGCCACGCAGCCGTGTGAGCAAAGCGGCCTACCGACACATTTTGATACACACTGGCGCGGTCCGCGAGGTTAAAACTCTGGAAAATCATCCCTACATTGCCGCGCAACTCACGTAGCGCCTTGCCGCGGAGCTGGCTCACCACGTGTGGGCCCACCGTGACGGTGCCCTGGGTGGTCGGGACGAGTCCATTGATGGTGCGAATCAGCGTCGATTTGCCGGAGCCGGAAAGGCCCACCACTGAGACGATCTCCCCCGCCGCGATGGCGAGGGAGACGTCGTTGAGCGCCACCACGCCGTTGGGGTACCGGACGGTGACGGAGGCAAGTTCAATCGGCCACGCCACTGGCGCCGAGGAAGCAGGGTCCTCGGCGCCACCGGGCGAAGTGTGTTCGCGCATGCGTATTATTCTTGGCTGCCGCTGAAGCGTGCGTTGACCTGACGAGCTAGGTCGATAGCGTCAGGGTCTGCCGGGGTCCAGTCCGTCTGGCTGAACAAGTTCTGCAGCGTCTCCGGGTCGACGTCCGAATAGTTGTCCATCAGGGTCGTGATCTGATCGCGCAGGTCCTGCGGGAGGTCGTCCGAGAGAACCACTCCACCGTTGGGGTACATGTCCGAGAGTCCGAACACTACGACCTTCTCGCCCAGGTCGGGAATCTCCGTGGCGTCGATCGCGCTACGAGCGTCCCAGTAGGCAAAACCGACCTCGGCGTCGCCGTTGTATACCGCCATGACGAGGTTGTCGTTGCCGGTGACCGGAACCTGCTCAATGTCGTCGATGTTCACGCCCTGCTCCTCGAGCGCCAGCACGGGAAGCTGGTAGCCCGCGGGTGACGTCGTATTGCCGAAAGCAACCTTGGTACCAGGCTCGATACGGCTCAGGGTATCAACCGCGATGGGCCCCACACCGGTGTTGTCGTCTCCGGAGGCGATGCCGTTGCAGTAGAGCATCTCTTGCCCGGTGGCAGCATACGTGGCCATGACCGGCTCGTCATCGCAGTACTTGTCGGGGTTGTTGGTGAAGAACTCAGACGCATACTGCGAGGCGCCAAAGCGAACGTCCTGAAGGACAGCGTGCGCGCCGTACATGTCTTCTGCCGCTGCCATGGAACCCGCGTCAGCAATAGCGATCTGAGCCTGACCTGAACCGATGGCCTCAACCGCAGCCTGGTAGTCCTTGGTCACGACGCCCTCGACCTTGATGCCGAGCTCGGCGGACAGGTAGTCGGTCAGCGGAGCGACGGAGGTCACCAGGTCAGTGACGTTCTCGTTCGGGATCAGAGCCAGCGTGATCTCTGTGGGCCAGTCGGCGCCGGCGGGAGCCGAGGCCTCCGCACTCGTGCCAGAGGTCGAATCAACGTCGCTGTCGCTGCTACTGCAGCCCACCAAAGAGAGGAGGGCCGTTGCGGCGACACCGGAGACAATGAGCTTGCTGCGCATATCAGTTGTGCCTTTCGTTGTTGGTACGAGTGCCGGTTGGCACGGTTGGGGAAACGGCCGGATTGGCCGCCCAAGAGGTGATTGCCGAGTAGAGATCGGCGAGGGTCGCGCCATGCATCGTCACGCGATCGGTGTACTTGCCCGAGGCATCGCCCACCAGGGCCGTTTGGGCTCCGAGCTCGATTGCGGGCGCCAGGTCGTACTCAAAGATGTCGCCCACGGACAGCACTGGACCACGCTTAAGTGCCTTGCCAATGACCTCTTCTAGACCGGCTGGCTTGCGAGCCGAATACACCCGTTCAGAGAACAAATCATCGACATCGAGTGCCTGCAGCGCCTCCGTGATGCGGATGTTGGGAGCGTTCGTCACCAACGTCAGCATGACGTCGCTGGGCAGACCCTCAAGGAACTCGCGGATGCCGCGGGGAGCGATGACCGGGGCCTGCGGACCGGCGAGGAGCTCCCTGCTGGCCATGTAGCCGCGCGACAGCGTCGCCTCGTCAACATCCAGCAACAGTGAGGCTTGGCGGACGGCGTCGTAGGCGTCGCGGTAGTCCCCCTCGCCACACTCAAACTGCTCGATGGCCTCCGTGAGCGCGGCCCCGATGTCAATACTCGCGCCGTCGGCCACTAGTTCCGAGACACAGCGGGCGTACGCCAGCAATGGCCCCCGCCCCAAGGCGAGAGTGCCATCAAAGTCGAACACGATAGTGTGGGTCACGGTCGACCTTCCCAAGTTTCGGTCCCACCGGGTAACTCCCGTGGACATTGCGTCCAAAGTAGCCCACGAAGATGGACAGAATGGCCACGAGCGGGTTAACAGTTTGTTAACGTTTGCCCGGCGCGCATGAATACGCGGCCAAAAACTCGCCCAAAGACGGGGCTTAGACGACGCCGTTAGGGCTACGTTGTGCGGTCGACGTGTCCCAGGCTGCGCACTTTGCGCTCAAGGTGGAACTGAGTGTAGGCAGAGATGAGACCCGCTGCTTCGCGGCGATTGCGCGGATCCGAAGCATCGGCGGTCTGCCAGTCCCCACGCAACAATCCGGACATTAACTCGAAGGTCCCCGCCGCCGGAGCCGCTGCACCCGATGGCCGGCACGCCTCGCACACGGCGCCACCCCCGGCAATCACGAAGGCGCGGTGGGGTCCGGGCCTGCCGCAACTGGCACAGTCGCTAAGACTCGGCTCGTAGCCGGCGATGGACAACGACCGAAGCAAGAAGGCGTCGAGCACCATTCCCGGATCGTGTTCACGCCGGGTCAGTGTTCCCAGCGCCCCGTGCAGCAGTCGGTACTGCTCGTTTGCCGGCTCCTTCTCGAGGTCGACGAGCTTGTCTGCGGTCTCAACCATCGCGGTAGCCGTCGTGTAGAGCGCGTAGTCCTCGCTAATGCGTCGCGCGTACGGCTCGCGGGTCTCAACCTGGCTCACGATGTCGAGGTTACGACCTTCGTAGAACTGGACATCGACCAGCATAAAGGGTTCCGTACGGGCCCCAATGCGGCTGGTGGTGCGGCGCACGCCCTTGGCGACGGCGCGGACTTTGCCGTGGTGTCGAGTCATGAATGTGACGATGCGGTCTGCCTCACCCAGCTTGTGGGTGCGCAGCACAATCGCATGGTCTCGATACAGGGGCACAGATCCATTGTCTCGCGCCCCTGCGCGCGGTGAGAGCACCGCGCCCTAACGGATTCTAGGAGATCGCTCGCCCAAGGCTGGCGGTGCGGTCCGCCGACCAACCCAGCCGCTCATACAGGGCGATCACCGCGGAGTTGGACTCCCGCACCTGAAGGTTGACTTTGGTGCATCCCAGGTCGCGTAGCTCATCAACTGCTCGCGTCACCAAACTGGAGGCAATGCCCTGACGCCGATGCGACGACGCCACGGCCAGGTGATAGAGCCACCCACGCACACCGTCCCAGCCCGCCATGAGTGCGCCCACCACGGCACCGTCCGTGACGGCCACCCAAAAAAGATCGGGGTCGCGTGCGACCTTCCTGGCGATCATGGCGGACGGCTCATTCCGCGCTGGGTCGTCGGGGAAGGCCGCACGCCACAACTCGGCGACAGCGTCAGTGTCCGTGATGCCGAAGCGACGGATAGCGACAGTCACCGGACCGCCCCCGCACACAACGACCGCCTGTGTATCACGGCTCCATGCCGCATCGGCTACTACCGGGCCGCGCGGTTGATGGCCGAGATAACCGCCTTGAGCGACGCCGTCGTGATGGAGGGATCCACCCCAACGCCCCACAAGATCTGGTCGCCAATCTGGCACTCCACATATGAGGCTGCCGTCGCGTCTCCGCCGCCACCTAGGGCGTGCTCGTGGTAATCAAGGACCTCGACCTTGGCGCCGCGAGTGCCGAGCGCCGCAACAAAGGCGGCTAGCGGGCCACTGCCCGAGCCCTCAATTGTCAGTTGCTCTCCGCGGTCGCCAATGTCGGCCGCAAGCGTGTCGGGGCCGGTATCCGAGGACGTGGTGCGCGTGCCGCGCAGTTCAAATCGGCCCCAAGCCGCGGCCTCGTCAGTCGCGGGCAGGTATTCGTCCTGGAAAATCTGCCAAATGGCATCGGCCGTCATCTCCGTGCCCGTGGTGTCGGCGGCGCGCTGCACCACCTGTGAAAACTCAATCTGCAGCCTGCGTGGGAGGTCGATCTGGTGCTCGGTCTTCAGCAGGTAGGCCACTCCCCCCTTGCCTGACTGGGAGTTCACGCGGATGACCGCCTCGTATGAGCGCCCCACGTCCCGCGGGTCGATGGGAAGGTAAGGAACGGCCCACACCAGGTCATCGACCTCGACACCTTGTGCCGACGCCTTCGCCTGCATCGACTCAAGACCCTTTTTGATGGCGTCTTGGTGCGACCCAGAGAACGCGGTGAAGACCAGGTCGCCGCCCCACGGGTGCCGCGGGTGCACATCGATCTGGTTGCAGTACTCCACGGTTCGACGAATGCCATCCATGTCAGAGAAGTCGATCTGGGGGTCGACGCCCTGGCTGAACAGGTTCATGCCCAACGTGACGAGGTCGACGTTGCCCGTACGCTCGCCGTTACCGAACAGGCAGCCTTCGATTCGGTCGGCGCCAGCCATGTAGCCGAGCTCAGCGGCCGCCACGGCAGTCCCGCGGTCGTTGTGCGGGTGCAGGCTCAGCACTACCGAGTCGCGGTAGTCCAGATTGCGATCCATCCACTCAATGGAATCGGCGTACACGTTCGGAGTGGCCATCTCGATGGTCGCAGGCAGGTTGATGATCACCTTGCGGTCCGGAGTGGGCTTCCACACGTCTAGTACGGCGTTGCAGACCCTGACCGCGTATTCCAGCTCGGTGCCGGTGTAGCTCTCGGGGCTGTACTCGTAGAAAACGTTGGTGCCGGGGACTGTCTCCTCGAACTTCTGGCACAGCATGGCACCGTGCGTCGCCATGTCCATGATCTCGTCCATGTCCTTGCGGAACACGACTTCTCGCTGAAGGACGGATGTGGAGTTGTAGAGGTGGACGATCGCGTTCTTGGCACCCTTGATCGACTCATACGTGCGCTCGATCAGGTGCTCACGTGCCTGGGTCAGTACCTGGATGGTGACGTCGTCCGGAATCTTGTCCTGCTCAATGAGCGCCCTGACAAAGTCGAAGTCCGTCTGGCTTGCACTCGGGAAGCCCACTTCGATCTCTTTGTAGCCCATCTTGACGAGCAGATCGAAGAGACGCATCTTGCGCTCAGCATTCATGGGCTCGACCAGTGCCTGGTTGCCGTCACGCAGATCTACCGCGCACCAGCGGGGCGCCTTCTCGATGCGCTTGGTCGGCCAGGTCCGGTCCGGCAGATCCACGGTGATCTGCTCGTGGAACGGACGGTACTTGTGCAGCGGCATCGGCGAACTGTCTTGCGTACCACCGGCGTAGTAGTCGGTGGGCTGAGCGGACTTCTGTACTTCTTCGCGGTTCATGTCATTCCTTCACGTCTGTGGGGGGCTTGTAAGCCGGCACACCAACCACCGCGACGAGAAGCCGGCCTTTAGGCCTCGCCGCGGCAACGAAGGAGAAGGGTGAACTGGGGTACGCGCATACGTTCACCTTAGCGGATGCTCGGGCCCCGGACCGCAGGCCGCGGTAGGAGCCACGCGAGCCCGGCCCCACGGGGCCGGCTGACCATACGCCGCGGCCAACCGTCCGTGCATTTGATTGGAAACGGGTGTGGCGCACGGGAGAATCACCCGCACGCCACACCCGGTTGAGCTCACATCATGACGAGAGGTCTACGCCCGCGTCGCCAGCTACTACCTTGATCAGAGCAGAGGCGTTAAGCGCTCCCCAGCCCTGGGCGACCGCACGTTCTAACAAATCCCGGGCAGTGTCTGCCACCGGAACGGCGACAGCGAGTTCGGCACCCACGCCCTGGAGCAACTTCGCATCCTTCAGCGCCAAGGCGGCGGCGAAGTCTGGCGAATAGTCGCCCTCAAGCACGGCTGCGCCGACTCCGTCGAAGATCGGGCTCTTGAAGTCCGTCACGTGCAGCACCTCCAGCACCTTGCTCACCGCGAGCCCGGACTTCTTGGCTATCGATAACGCGGTACCGAGCGCGGTCAGCTGCGACAAGACCAGGTAGTTACCCACCAGCTTCATGCGCACGCCTGCCCCTGACGGACCCATGTGATGCAGCGTCTCGGAGACGGCCTCGAGTGGCGCTTGGACGCGAGCGAAGGCCTCGTCCGCGCCTCCCGCGACAATCCACAGCCCGCCCGAGTTGGCCTCGCCACGGGACCCAAAGACCGGTGAGTCGACAAAGTCGACGCCGCGGCGCTCCAGGGCAGCCCGCTCCTCCTGATGCATCTCGTAGCTGATGGTTGAGAGGTCGACTACAGCAGTTGACTCACTCACGACCGCTGCCAGTCCGCCCTCCCCTAGCACCACGTTGCGAACCGCGGCATCATCGGCCAGGCAATACATCACGATGTCTGCGTTCTCTACCGCGGCAGCAATCGTGGGCTGCATATGAGCGTGATCGCCGAGCTCGCCCTCTTCAAGCGGAGTTCGGTTCCACACGGTGACGGGATAGTTCGCGGCCACGAGGTTGGCGACCATGCCGCGACCCATCGTTCCCATGCCTAAAAATGCGATATGCGGCATCGAGGTGCTCATGAGGCGTCCTCCGCGTTCGCGTCTCGCCAGGACTCCAGGAACCGCTGGTAGCCCACCGCGCCGGGGTCAAGCAAGCCGATGCTGCGTTCCTGAAGCCACGAGGCGCGTCCCTTCCGAGACTGGAGGCCCTTTGAATCCTGTACGCCGTTCTTGGCTGCGCCGATCGCCGCCTCAAGTGCCTCCGCCTTGATGGGCGCTGCAATGAAGGCTTCTGCTGCGGGAACCATCGCGTCCAAGATGGTCTTGTCCCCCACCTGAGACTTGCCACGCTGCCCGATGCTCTCCGCTGCGGCGCGCATGAACTCGCCAATCTGCTCGTGCTCGATTTCGCCCTCCTGAGGCAAGACACGAGAACCCGCTAGCAAGGCACCGGCCACCAGGGCCGCCATGGTGGAGGGGTTCGCGTTCGCGAACGCCTTAGCGCATGCGCGCACGATAGCCACTGCGTCAGCGTCATCGGGGAGTGCCCCGACAGCCTCATCAACTGCCTGCGAACCCAGCTGCACGGTGATGCCAAGATCGCCATCACCGAGATCCTGGTCTAGGTCGGTCAACTCGTCAGCGTTCTGAGCAAAAACTCGCACGCAATTCTGAATAGCGTCGCGCAATTCCTGATTGGTCGCCACCGCTATGCCTCCTTGAAGAATGGTGATTCGGCGGGCGCGTTAAGAAGTTCGAGCCTGCGGTCATCGAGTTTGAGTAGTGATATTGAAGCTCCAGCCATTTCTAGGCTGGTGGCGTACTCCCCCACGTAATTGCGTTCGATGGTGATGCCCGCAGTTTCGAGGTTGTGGTGAACATGTCGGTACATCACATAGAGCTCTTCGAGCGGCGTCGCGCCCATACCGTTCACGAGCACCGCGACGCGGTCACCGCGCGACAGGTCGAGGTCCGCGATGAGACGCGGCAGAATGTCGTCAACGATCTCGTCTGCAGTAGCGAGCGGGCCGCGCTTGAACCCGGGCTCGCCGTGGATGCCGATGCCGATTTCCATCTCGCCATCTGCGAGTTCGAAGCTGGGCTTTCCGGTGGTCGGAAGGATGGTCGGCGACAGGCCGATGCCCATCGTCGCGGTGTGCTGAACTACGTCCTCGGCAGCGAAGGCGACCTCCTCGAGAGATCCGCCCGCCTCAGCGGCGGCACCAGCGGCCTTGTAGGCGAAGAAGATGCCTGCAACCCCACGTCGTCCTTCGGCGTTTTCCTTGGGCTGGCTCGCAACATCGTCGCGACCCAAGACGGTGCGAGTCTCGATGTCTTCAAGGTCGGCGAGGTCAACTGCCAAGTCGAAGTTGAAGACGTCTCCGCCGTAGTTGCCATACAACAGCAACACGCCGCGCCCACCGTCAACGGCCTTCGCCGCTTCAAGACACTGTGCGGACGATGGCGAAGAGAACACATTTCCGATTGCCACACCGTCGCACAGGCCGCGGCCAACGTAGCCCTTAAAGAGAGGCAAGTGTCCACTGCCGCCACCGGTGACGATGCCGACCTTGTCGCGTACGGGGGCATCGGCGCGCACCAGCACCCTACGGTCGTCGCCAGGGTTCTTGACGAGTCCGGGGTGGGCCAGAATGATGCCCTCGACCATCTCGTCAACGAATGCGGCGGGCGAATTGATTATCTTCTTCATGATGCCTTTCCTTTCACACTAGGTTGAGAATTCTTGGTAGTGCCGACTCTCTTCTTTCGACTTCGATACTCGCGCCACGTATCGGAATCGATCACCATCACTACGATCAGGATCACTCCCTGAGCGATCGCGTACTGGTAAGGAGAGAACCGCATAGCGGTAAAGCCGCTGGATACAATCTGCAAGGTGAGCGTGGCTAGTACGACACCGAACACTGAGGCAAACCCGCCATTGGGGTTGGTGCCTCCGAGTACCGCGATGACGATGACAAGCAACACGTAGGACGACCCGAAGTCAGCCGATGCCGTGGGGTTGCGAGCAAGGAAGAACGCTCCCGCGAGGCCACCCAATAGCCCGGTTAACAGGTATGTCGAGCCAAGAACCTGTCCACTCTTAATCCCAGCAAACCGCGCCGCCACCGGGTTCGCGCCCTGCAGCTGGACCTTAAGACCGATGGGCGTGCGCTTGACGATGATTCCGATGGCAATCGATATCAGAACGAACACGACGAACAGCATCGGGATCCCGGCGATCGCCGACTGGCCAAATGCCCCGAGCGCGGGCGGTTGCCCAGCCAAGGTGGTTCCACCGGTCCAGACAATGGCGAGTCCGTTGTAGATCTGCATCGTGGCTAGCGTGGCCAGGATCGGGGTGATTCCTACCTTCGCGACGAGGAAGCCGTTAAAGAGGCCTCCGAGCACCCCCACCGCGACACCCGCAAGGATGAATAGCGGGGTCAAGGTGCCGGCTAGGTCTGGGTTCTGTTCCGACACCTTGATATAGAGGGTGGCGATAGTAATTGCCGAGAGGTTGGCGATAGACACAATCGACAAGTCAATGCCGCCGGTGAGCATCGCAAGCATAATTGCGAGACCCAGGAGTCCGATCTCTGGTGCCGTCACCATGATGTTCTGCAGGTTGATCGGGTTGAGGAACACCGCAGGCTTAAGCACCGCGAAGATCGCGAAGAATGCGATGACGAGGATCAGCATCCGGCCGGTCCCGCGCGAGTTCTGCACTCGTCCGACCATTTCTCCGGTGCGCACATGCACGCTTGCGTTGAGCCTACCTAGGGTGCTTTCTGGGTCGAGCTTGAGTGCGTTCATGCGTGCACCACCTCCTCTTCTTCAACGATGGCCGCCGGTTTACCCGTCTTCTTACGAGCCGACGCTGCCTGGATGCCTACGCCAACCACCAACAGCAAGCCCACTACTGCTCGCTGCCAAGCGCTCGGAACTCCCACGAGGATGAGCGAGTTGTTGATGACCTGGATGAGCAGAACTCCAAGGAACGTTCCCAGCACAGACCCCCGGCCACCGAAGATGGAGGCGCCACCAAGGACGACCGCCGCGATGATGTCCAGCTCTGTTCCTGCGAGGTCCTGTGGGCTGGCAGAACGGCCCATGATGACGTACATGATTCCGCCGATTGCCGCGAGCATGCCCACCAGGACGTATACCCACACTTGGCTACGCGTCACCTTGACGCCGGCTCGGCGAGCGGCCTCGGTGTCGCCACCGATCGCGTAGATGCTGCGACCGAACATCGTCGAGCGCAGCATCCAAGCCACGGCGACGCACAGCACCAACGCCGGAACCACCAGCACGTGTAGGTACGCACGGCCGGATCCAGTCGTGAGGTCGATGACGTTCGAGGTTGACATGGCCGCGAAGGAGTCAGGCAGATCGGCGATAAAGCGAGTACCCACGTATGTCAGCAGCAGACCGCGGAAGATTCCCTGAGTACCTAGGGTCACGATCAGCGTAGGCAGCCGGAATTTAGCGATCACAAACCCGTTGACCGCACCGAGCGCCGCACCGATGATGAGCGCGACGAGTAGTAAGAGCGCCGCTCCCGGATCGATCTCATGGGTGAGCGACATGTGCACCGTGGCGTATGCCGCAAAGGCCGCGATAGCCGGGAACGACACGTCGATGCCGCCGGAGATGATCACGATGAGCACGCCGAGCGCCAGTACCAGCGGCACGATCGCGCTGCGAAGCATGGCGAACAACGTCGGCAAAGTAAAGAATGCCGGGTTGAGCATCGACATCCCGATGACTAGAACAATGAGTACGAGGGCGAGGATCCCCTCATTATTTGCTCCGCGTAGTCGCGCAAGAGTCTGCGCAGACGTTCCCTGAGTCATGCGGAGATCCTTTCTCGAATGGTGTTCACGTTGACCTCGTCGCCGGCCAACTCGTGCGCGATACGACCGCGGCGCACCACGAGGACCCGGTGGCAGCTGGACACCAGTTCCGGGGCATCGTCAGAGATGACGATCACTCCCATGCCTGCTGCGGCCTGTTCCCTGAGCAAGTCGAGGATCTCCGCTTTGGAGCCGATGTCAACACCCACTGTCGGGCCGTTGAGAATAAGTAGTTTGGGCTCGTTCGCCACCCACTTTGCGAGGACCACCCGCTGGGCGTTACCTCCGGAGAGCGAGCGGACCGGCGCCGAGGCGTTGGGCGCCTTGATGCGGAGCCTGTTGAACAGCACATCGATCGCTGCCTTCGACGCGGTGCGGCCGATGGTGCCGAACTTGGTTCGGTACTTGTCCACCGATGCGGCGATCATGTTGTCAGCGATCGACTGCTCTAGGAACAAACCTTGTGTGAGGCGGTCCTCAGGCACGTACGCGACTCCGGCCTTGATGGCATCGCCCACGGTGCGAATAGACACCTCGGCCCCGTCGATCTTGATAGTGCCGGAAAGAGCAGGAAGCACACCGAAGAGTGCCTCCGCAATCTCGGTGCGACCTGAGCCCAGCAGTCCCGTGATGCCGACGATCTCACCGTGGCCCACAGTGAACGAGACATCCTCAAAGCATCCCGCGCGGCTGAGTCCTTCGACCTCGATGAGGGCGCCCGCCTCATGGTCAAAGGCATGAACCTCGCGTTCGCTCACCACGTCGTGGCCGGTCATGTCCCGCGCGATGCGCTCGGCGTCGTAGTCAGCGGCGATTCCGGTGGAGACGACCGCGCCAGAGCGCATGATCGTGACCCGGTCTGAAACGCTCAGCATCTCTTCAACCTTGTGAGAGATGAACATGAGCGCGACACCCTGCTCCTTGAGCCGCTCGACCAGCGAGAAGAGACGTTCAACTTCGGTGTGCGTCAAAGCGGTGGTCGGCTCGTCCATCACAATGACTTTCGCCTTGTGCACCAGCGCGCGGCAGATCGCGGTCAATTGTTTGTCGGCCACGGACAGCGCCTCTACCTTGTCGTTCAGATCAAGGTCCAAACCGAGCTCCTGGATGATCGCTCGCGCTCGTGGGAGCTCTCTACGCAACGAGAACAAGCGTCGCCCCTCTGCGACGGCAGAGGTGAAGAGGATGTTCTCCCCCACCGTGAGGTTAGGAAAGAGAGAGAAGTCTTGGTAGATCACCTGGACGCCGGCCTTGATGGCTACGTCGGGGCGGACCGAACCGTAAGTATTGCCAGCGATCACGATCGTGCCGGCATCTGGGCGTTCAGCGCCGGAGATGATCTTGATGAGGGTGGATTTTCCCGACCCGTTTTCGCCTGCGAGGCAGTGCACCTCGCCGGGCAACAGTTCAAGCGAAACGTCCTTCAACGCTTTGACTCCGCCAAAGGTCTTGACGATTCCGCTCGCACTCAGAACGGGACTGTTCTCAGTCCCGCGATCAACATCGTTGTTCATGTCGAGAGCCATTCTGTGGGGGTGGCTCCTTTCCGGGCCCGCAGTGCGGGCCCGGAAAGGAACAGCTGACGTGGTCGCGACTTAGAAGTCGTACTCGGAAGCCTTTGCGGCATCCGCGGCAACTGCAGCGTCACCGACAAACACGTTGTCATACCCCTCAAGCAGGCGAATGGAGTCGTAACCCTCGATACCGAGGTCCGTGCCCTCTTCGACGGTTCCGCCCTGAGCCAGGATCATCGCGATCTGAAGCTGTGCTTCACCGGCAAGTGCGGGGTCCCAGAAGAAGATCTTGTCAATGGAACCGGTCTCAAGGTACTTCTGCGACTGAGACGGAATCGAGGTGCCCATCACGCAAATCTGGTCTTCAAGGCCAGCCTCTTCAACGGCCCGAGCGATACCGGGAACGTCGTTACCGGCGGAACCCTGGAAGCCCTTGATGTCCGGGTACTTGGCAAGGATCTCGCGTGCACGGTCGTAAGCAACCGCCTCGTTATCCGTGCTCTCAATGGGGTCCTCCACCCGCGTCATGTTGGGGTAAGACTCGGCCTGCAGGTCGTAAGCAGCGCCCACCCACTCCATGTGAGTCTTTGCCGTCAGTCCGCCAACGAACTGAACGTACTCGCCCTCTTCGGACATGCACTCGGCAAGGTTGGTCATGATGTTCTCGCCGTACGAGGCGTTGTCGAAGGCCTCGATGTCGACGTCAACGTTTTCGATGCCGCTCGCTTCGTGCGATACGACGATGATGCCCTCGTCCTGTGCCTGCTTAAGGACAGTGGAGAGCGATGCCGGGTCGTTAGGAACGACCGTAATGGCGGTGGGCTTCTGAGCAATCAGGTCCTGAATGATCGCGATCTGCTTCTCTGCGCTGTTGTCGTCGCCGCCCTCTTGGCGAGCATCGACACCGGTGCGCTCAGCGAAGTCCGTCACGCCCGTTGACATGCGGTCAAACCAGCCGATGCCCTGGACCTTGACGACTGTCACCATCGTCATGTCCTCTGGAGCCAGCACGCTGGAGTCTGTGCTTGTTTCTGCCTCAGCACCAGTCGAAGTGTCCTCATCTGAATCTGCAACTGTGCTGCAACCAGTGAGTGCCAGTGATAGTCCCGCTGCCGCGCCGAGCGCAGCCTGTACCTTGCGATTCATAGGTTCTACTCCTTCGTAGTTAACCGACCGTCGCCCTCACGAGGGCCAGCCCCGGGACGTCCATTGTCCTGGGGTGGTCATGACAATACGCACGGTAACGCGCCACTGTCAAGCGATATCGCGTATCCAGCGCGCGATATCGCGCAACATGCTATGTTTTGCTCGTCCCCACCCGCGAAATCGCGCGTGATAGCCTCAAGTTTGGTAACTGATTAGGAGGCCCCGTGCCACGCCATTTAGACGTCGCTGAAACAGTTCGCACTCATGGTTTTCAGTCCGTCAACGCTCTCGCAGCTGCTTTTGGCGTCGACATCTCCACCATCCGGCGCGACTTGGAGCGCCTAGAACAGATGGGGCTCGTCGAACGCACTCACGGCGGTGCGATTCCGGTTGCCCACGCCGAGACGCCCACGCAGGTGCGCGCGTCGCTTCATCGGGAAGAAAAGGCCGCGATTGGCAGAGCGATGGCGGATCGAGTGCTCGATGGCCAGACCATCATGCTCTCGGCGGGGACCACCACCTTAGAAGTGGCCCGGCACCTCACCCAAGAGCGAGTCACTGTCGTCACCAACGACCTGCGCATCGGAATGGAAGTCGCCGACCGCCAGAAGCTGCACCTGGTCTTCATTGGCGGCGACCTGCTCCCCAACGACTACCGGATGTGGGGCCCCACCGCGGTCCAGCAACTCAGCAACCTACGGGTAGACGTGGCGATTTTTGGTGCGGACACGGTCTCGACGGAGGGGATCTTCAGTGTCTCCAGCTACGGGATCGAGCTGAACCGAATCATGATGTCCATCGCGCGCGAGGCATTCTTCGTCGCGGACAGCAGCAAGTTTGGCCGCGAGGCACTCTTCAAAGTGTTTGGGTTCGACGAATTCACCGCGGGCATCACGGATGACCTGCTAGACCCGTTACGGGCGTCACGGTTCCCGCTTCCGGTGATCCAAGTCGCACCCGAGTCACGCCGAGCCGAACACCACTCCTAAGCCCGCATCGTGATGTGCGCGTCTCTCGTCTGGCACGCCGCCATCGTCGGCGTGCCAGACGAGAGAATCACGGATGAGGAACTAGAAACCCAGCCGGCCAAGCTGCTTGGGATCGCGCTGCCATTCCTTGGCGACCTTCACGTGAAGGTCAAGGTAGATCCTGCGGCCCAAAAGGCCCTCGATTTCCTTGCGCGCCTTGGTGCCAACGTCGCGCAGACGCTCACCCTTGTGGCCCAGGATGATGCCCTTCTGGCTGTCACGCTCGACGAACAGCTGAACGCGCACCTCGAGAAGCGGTAGCCGGGGGTCGTCTGCCTCTTGCGGGCGCTCCACTACCTCTTCAACCTGAACGGCGATCGAGTGCGGAAGCTCGTCGTGCACGCCCTCGAGGGCCGCCTCACGCACGAGCTCGGCGATCATGATCTGCTCCGGCTCATCGGTGAGCTCCCCATCCGGGTACAGCGCTGGGCCTTCCGGCAAATACTTTGCCAGCACATCCTTCAGCACGTCGACTTGGATACCCTCGACCGCACTGACCGGCACAATTTCGGACCAGTCGGCTAACTCAGATACCTCGAGCAGGTGGTCGCCCACCTGGGCTTTTGGAAGCTTGTCAATCTTGGTCACGATGGCGATCTTAGGGGCGCGCGCCTGAGCCAACTCGCGCGCGATCCACTTGTCTCCCGGACCAATCTTCTCGTCTGCTGGCAGGCACATGCCAATGACGTCGACCTCGTTAAACGTCTCACGCACGAGGTCGTTGAGGCGCTCCCCGAGCAAAGTGCGCGGGCGGTGAAGCCCCGGGGTGTCGACCACAATGATTTGTGAGTCTTCGCGGTGGACGATGCCGCGAATGGCCCGGCGGGTAGTCTGCGGGCGCGACGACATGATCGCGACCTTCTGCCCCACCAATGCATTCATCAGCGTGGACTTGCCTGCATTCGGGCGGCCCACGAAACACGCGAACCCGCTCCTGAACGGTGCATCACTCATTCTTTGGCCTCCTTGACCACAACAATCGACGTCAGGCGGCGCCTGCGTCCCTCTGCTCGCTCGGCGAGCATCGTCAAACCATGTGTCGAGACGCGTGAGCCCGGAATCGGTACCTTGCCGAGCGCCTTGGCAAGCAAGCCTGCCGCGGTCTCAACCTCGTCGTCCTCGATCTCAATATCAAAAAGCTCCCCAAGTTCGTCGAGCGGAAACCTCGCCGGGACGCGGTATTCGCCGTTGCCTAGTGCGACGGCATCGGGCGCGGTGCGGTCGTGCTCGTCGACCACTTCGCCAACGATCTCTTCCAAAGCATCCTCGATTGTGACGAGCCCCGCCACTCCACCAAACTCGTCCACCACGATCGCCATATGAAACACCGAGTCTTGCATGCGTCGCAGCAGATCATCGACAGGAACCGACTCCGGAATGTACACGGGCTCACGCATGTAATCGTCTACTGGCCGACCTAGCCTGTCGCTATCGTCCCACGTCGCCTTGACCACATCCTTGAGATAGATCACTCCGAGCGTGTCGTCGAGGTCCTCCCCGATCACCGGCACGCGCGAGAATCCCGACCGCATAAAGAGCACCATCGCCTTGCGTGCCGATGTGCCAGCGTGAATCGTGACCATGTCCGTGCGGGGAACCATTACCTCACGGGTCAGGGTGTCGCCGAGGCTCACCACTGAGCGCAGAAGTTCCGCGTCCTCGAGTTCAAGCGCATCCTGCGCTTGTTCCATCAGATCCTCGGGTTCGGCGAGCGCGGGCATGCGAAGCGCGGGCACCACTGCTCGCACAGGCGTGGTGAGCGTGATGAGGGCCGATGCGATGGGGGAAAGCACTCCCACCGTAATCAGGGGGTGCGCCCGGGCGATCTGCCGGGGAATCGCGCGGATCGCCATGACGGAGATAGACCCAGCGATGGCGATTGCGACGAGGAACGCGACCCATCCCGCCCAACCGAAGGCGTCACCTAATGCCGCCGCAAGAAGGCTCCAACAGACGATGGTGATCGCCTCGAGGATCGCGTAGCCTACCGAGGCCGCGTTATCGGTATGCCCCGGCAGCCTCGCTAGCCTCGCGGATTTGGTTGGCTTTCCGTCGCCGCGCGTGCGGAGGGCGATCCTGCGTTCGTCCGCATAGGGCAACTGCTCAAATGCCGCCACCACCGCGTGGAGTACCGCGGCACCCACCAGACTGAAGGCACCCACCACGATGAGTAGCGAGACGAGCGCGCTACTCATAGAATCCCGTTGCGTTCAGAGGCTCGATCATGCACGGCTGGCGAGGAATGTCAGCAGCAGCTTGCGCTGCAGCGCGAACATCTCCTTCTCCTCCTCTGGCTCTACATGGTCGTAGCCAAGCAGATGCAAAATCCCGTGGGTTGTCAAAAGGAGCATTTCTTCTTCAGCAGTGTGCCCAGCCGCCGATGCCTGACGCGCCGCGACGCTCGGACACACCACGATGTCGCCCAGCAACCCCGGCGGGGTGGGCTCATCTGCAGTTCCGGGGCGCAGTTCGTCCATCGGGAAGCTCAGCACGTCTGTAGGTCCGGGCTCGTCCATCCATTGGATGTGCAGTTGCTCCATCGCGGGCTCGTCCACGAACAGGATCGCGAGTTCGGCACCATCGGCGACGTGCATCTTGCCCAACACAAAAGTGGCGAGCTCAGCGAACTCAATTTCCTCGATGACCGCATCGGTCTCGTTGTTGACATCGATCATGGAGTTCCTCCGTCGTTGGTGAAGCATCGCTGCTGCCCGACAGTACGGCTTGCGCGACGAGAAGCGACCGAAGGTTCGGCTTCGTCCACGAGCGCGTACGCGGTAATGATGTCGCTCACTAAGCGATGTCTCACCACGTCCTCCGCACCCAAGTAGCAGAAGGCGATGTCCTCGACTCCGGTGAGGATTTCGCTGGCCGCGCGCAGTCCCGACTGGGTCCCGCCCGGAAGGTCTACTTGCGTCACGTCCCCGGTGACGACCATCGTCGCGCCGAATCCGAGCCGGGTGAGAAACATCTTCATCTGCTCGCGAGTAGTGTTTTGAGCCTCGTCAAGAATGATGAACGCATCATTAAGCGTGCGGCCGCGCATGAACGCGAGCGGAGCAACCTCGATCGTGCCCGCCTCCATCAGCCGCGGGATCGATTCGGGGTCGATCATGTCGTGCAGCGCGTCATAAAGGGGACGCAGGTAGGGGTCGATCTTCTCGCTCAATGACCCGGGCAAAAACCCCAGCCGCTCGCCCGCCTCGACGGCCGGACGCGTCAGCACAATGCGGTTGACCTTTTTTGCCTGCAGCGCCGCGACGGCCTGGGCCATCGCGAGGTACGTTTTGCCAGTTCCCGCAGGGCCGATGCCGAACGTGATGGTGTTTTGCTCGATCGCGTTGACGTAATCCGCCTGACCTTCTGTCTTGGGGCGAATGGTCCTACCCCGAGAGCTGAGCACAGAGCGAGAGAGCACCTGGGCGGGGCGCTCCGGCGGCGCCACGTCACTCAGCGGCTCGAGTTCGACCACCGTGTCGAGAACCGGCGCGGGTTCAGCAACCGGCGCGGGTTCTGTGGCCGGTGCGGGTTCAGCAACCGGCGCGGGTTCTGTGGCCGGTGCGGGTTCTGTGGCCGGTGCGGGTTCTGTGGCCGGTGCGGGCTCCGGCTCCACTACTGAAGTAGGAGCCTCCTCAGCCGAGCCAGCGGCTGTCACCAGCGGCTCGAGAACAGGCTCGACATCGATCCCGTCAGCGTCGTCCTCAGCCTCATTCTTGGCGGGGGCCTCAACGGCGGCAGCCTTGGCCGGCGTGGATTTGGCCAGCTTGGCTTTGCCCGGCGGCGCCGCCTTGGTCGCTTCGGGCATCCCCGCCAGCATACGAAGCGCCTCGCGCGCTACCTCGGCGTTAAGGGGCGCGCCAGCGACGATGATGCTGCGTAGTTCCTCGATCGCGGTAGCCGCCGCGTCAATCTCGCTCAGCTTGCCTGTCAAGGAGATCTCGTTGCCACGCACCAAAATAAAGACCTTCGGAAACGCGTTCTCGATGAGGCGGATGACCGAGTCGTTGTACCCGAGCAATTCGGCTACGTGGGAGTTGTCAACGACTACGACGCGGTTTGCACTCATGCGGGGCTCCATCCGAGGCTCTTGCCTCCGATAACGTGACCATGGACGTGGAAGACTGACTGGCCAGCGGTCGCGCCGGTGTTGAACACCCAGCGGAACTCCCCGTTGCACTCTTCGTCGGCGATGCTCTGTGCCACGGCAGCCATCTCTGCCAGTAGCGCAGGGTCGGAGGCCGCGAGCGTAGCGACATTGGGTGAGTGCGTCTTAGGGATCACGAGCACGTGCACGGGCGCCTGGGGCGTGATGTCACGGAAGGCCAATACCGTATCGGTCTCGGCAACGGTGTCGCCAGGAATCTCCCCCGCAACGATGCGGCAGAACAAGCAGTCGGAGTCAGTCATCTCTCTAGCGTAAAGCCCCAGCGTCGTGGCGTGACGACCACGAGCCGCGAAGTACTGAAAGTGCGGCGAGCGCGGCGGGCCCGGCGGACGATGCGCGTAACACGTGGGGGCCTAGGAGCACCGGCATCGCGCCGGCGCCGGTGAGCGCCTCAATCTCGTGATCTGAGATGCCACCCTCGGGTCCGACCAGCATCCATACTGGCGTCTGCTCGCTCTGCGCCCAGTCCAGATCCACTAGTGGCGTCGATGCAGACTCGTGCAGCACCAGTACCCGCGCCCCATCTTCCACTGCAGCGCGAACCACGGCGACCAGCTGCTTGGTAGTGGCGAGTGTGTCCACCGTCGGAATTGAAGCCCGTCGTGACTGCTTGGCCGCGGCGGTCACCAGCGAGACCCAACGCTCGCGGGCCTTGTCAGCCTTGGCTCCACGCCACTGCACAATCGACCGGTCAGCAGCCCACGGCACCACTGCGGTGACGCCAAGTTCGGTGGCGGCCTCGACCGCCTGCTCGTCACGCCCGCCCTTCGCGAGCGCCTGAACAAGGATCGCAGGCGCGCCGGAGTCGCGAGAGACCTCGAGAACCTCGACTCGCATGGCGCCGCTTTGGGCCCACACGATGATGCCTCGAGCGCGTGCCCCAGCTCCGTCCACCAGGTCGACTGTCTCGCCTACCTCACGGCGCTGCACCGTGACCGCATGGCGACCCTCGTCACCGGAAACCTCCAGGACGGACCCCACGACGGCATCGGCCGCAGCCGGGCAGATGAAGACGGGGGCGATCACTGTTGATGCCTGGTCACAGGTTTCGCGCGCTACGCGCGCCCCATGAACGCGTCACGAAGACGCGAGAACACGCCACCACCGATGGGAGCGAGGTGGGCCTCAGGCATTTCTTCGCCCCGCATGACCGCGAGCTGACGAATCAGTTCCGTCTGCTCTTCCGTCAACTCCGTGGGCGTCTGAACGTCAAGGTGGACGTAAAGGTCTCCACGACCGGCGCGCTGTAGCCTGCCGATGCCGAGTCCCTTGAGCTTGACGGTTGATCCCGAGTGAATCCCAGCTCGAACCTCAACGTCTTGCGCTCCATCGAACGTGTCCACGCCCATCACGGTTCCGAGCGCTGCCGCTGTCATCGGGACGTGCAACGTGCAGTGCAGGTCGAAGCCCTGACGCTCGTAGGTGGGGTGCGCCTTCTCGCGAATCTCGATGTAGAGGTCGCCCTGCGGGCCACCTGCCACACCGGCGTCGCCTGAGCCCGACATACGGATTCGAGTTCCCGTTTCAACACCGGCCGGGATGTCGACCGAGATGGTGTGTCGCGAGTGCGTGCGTCCCTGACCCGAGCACTCGCCGCAAGGCTGCGGAATGGTCGAGCCGTAGCCGCCACACACTGGGCACGGTGAGGTCGTCATCACGTTACCGAGCAGAGAGCGGGCCATGCGCTGAACCTGGCCAGAACCGTTGCACTGGCGGCACTGCTGCGGCGAGGTGCCCGGAGCGCAACACGAGCCGAGGCACGCGGCGCACTGGTCGGCAAGATCCACTTGGACCTCCCGCTTCACGCCAAACACGGCCTCGCTCAGCGTGATTTCTGCCGTGACAAGAGTGTCCCCACCGCGCTGCGCTCGGGAAACCGGGCCGCGGCGCTGCTGCTGGCCGCCGCCAAAGAAGGTCTCGAAGATATCTTCAAAGCCGAATCCCTGCGGGCCAGCGTTCTGACCGCCGCGACTACCGCGTGGGTCGACGCCGCGATCGTACTGAGCTCGCTTTTCTGCGTTGCCGAGTACCTCGTACGCTGCGCCTACCTCTTTGAAGCGGGCCTCGCCTTCGGGTCCGGCGACATCGGGGTGAAACTCGCGAGCGAGCTTGCGATATGCCTTCTTAACCTCGGCTTCGCTCGCGTCACGCGAGACTCCCAGGACTGAGTAGTAATCGTTCACTTACGCTTCCACAACCTTCGACAAGTAACGGGCGACTGCGCGTACCGCGGCCATCGTCCCTGGGTAATCCATCCGTGTAGGTCCTAAAGCACCAAGCAATGACAGCCCGCCGCTCTCGGCTCCGTAACCAGCAGCAACGATCGACGTCCGCGCGAGGGCGTCGTTCTGAGTCTCTGACCCAATACGTACTGCTACGTCTTGACTCTGCCCGGTCATCTCATGCAACAACCGCAACAGCACTACTTGTTCCTCAAGCGCGTCGAACACCGAGCCCATGGCATCAGCTTCAAAGTCCGTCGCGGCCCGGGCGAGGTTCGAGGTCCCGGCAAACACCACTCGCTCCACGGTGCGCGCACGCGCCGATTCGCCTACCGCGGTGGCGACGTCGCTGGCCCATTCTGGCTGGGACGAGAGCGCCGCCCACTCGGTGAGGCGCGCGTGTAGCTCTGAGGGCGTGGCCATGACCGCGACCTGGTTGACCTCACTCGCCACGCGCTCAAACTCGTCGTCGTTCGGCTCTCCGCTGAGCGCTACGGTAGTCTGCTCCACGCGCGCATCGGCGGATACCACCACGACCAGGGCACGCAGTGGCGACATACGTACCAACTCGACGCGTCGCACCGCACTCTCACGCACGGAGGGATACTGCACCACCGCCACCTGCTTGGTCAGCTGGCTCAGCAGCCGCACCGATCGCTCCACCACATCGTTGACGTCGACCGCGTCAGACAGGAAGGTGCTGATAGCCCGTTTCTGGGAATTGTGAAGGGAGGAGGCCGCCACATGGTCAACAAACGAACGGTAGCCCTTGTCCGTGGGGATCCGACCAGCAGAGGTATGGGGCTGAGTAATCAGCCCTTCCTCTTCAAGCGCCGCCATCTCATTGCGAATGGTGGCCGGAGAAACACCTAGTTCTTGGCGCGTCGACAGGGCCTTGGACCCTACCGGCTCAGAGGTGGCGACGTAGCCCTCGACGATGGCGTGCAACACAGCACGGCGGCGGTCAATCGTCATCGCGTCCTCCCGTCGGCGAGTGGTCTTGAATAGGGCGAAGCGGGCGCTGACGCCGATTCCGCAGGGCGCCAAGCACCCTCACTTGCTGGCACTCGGAGCGCCCGAGTGCCAATTCTAACGCGGTTTGAGCACACCGCAGTAGGTCGGGGTCGCTCGTTCGCGCAGAGAAGAATGCGCGGTGGGGCGAAGGCATTTCCCTAGCGAAAAGCCGCCTACGTGCTCTATTGGCGATTTGTCGCTAGATTGGGCGGGTTGGCAGTTCTCGCCGTCGCGACTTTTGATACGTCCAGGCATCCGCGGCATCAAGCGTGGCCCGCCGGCTCAGAGTCCAAAAGAACCGAACATGGAGAAAACACATGACTGACAACACACCCCCCATCCCCTCGCCCGAGCAGCCCCAGCAGCCCCCAGTCGCCGCGCAGCCGCTCTCGGACAGCGACGCCCGTCTCTGGGTGACGCTCGCACACGCAGGCACGATCATCTTCGGCTTTGTGCCCGCCCTCATCGTTTGGCTCATTGGCAAGGACCGCAGCAAGTTCGTCAACGACGAGGCCAAGGAAGCCCTGAACTTCGCAATTCTCCTGACCATCGTCTACGTGGTTGGCTGGATGCTCGCCGCCATCCTCATCGGGTTCGTGATTCTGTTTGCAGCCTTCGTGATGAGCCTGGTCTTCTGCATTCAGGGCGCCATGAAGGCGAACAAGGGCGAGAGCTACCGCTACCCGCTTAACCTGCGTCTGGTCAAGTAATACCCCTAGACCACACCCTGAGGTAAACCAGGACCCCGCATCAGTCTTCGGACGGATGCGGGGTCCTGGCCATGTGTGGGAGCCTCTTTTCATGAGCGAAACGCCAATCACCCCCCAGCCCGGCCCGAACGACGAGCCTCAGAGCCAACCCAGCGGCACGGTTCCCCCCTCCAGCCCACCGCCGCCGCAACCACAGCCCCAGCCGGCTGGCGGTTATGCCCCTCCTCTTGGCCCAGTACCGATGCTGGAGTCCGAGGCGCGCACCATCTCGATGTGGATCCACTATGCAGGGGCCATCGCCGCACTCATCTCCGCAGGCACGCTCGGCTTTGCCGGGCCGCTGGTGATGTGGCTGATCTACCGCGAACGCAGCGCCCTCGTGGACTTTCACGGCAAGCAGAACCTCAACCTTCAGCTCACGGCGCTGTTGGTGGGCATCAGCGCGGTCGTGCTGGGCGTCATTACGATTGGGTTCGGTTTCATCCTCACTGGGCCACTGTGGCTCGCCTATGCCATCTACGCCTTGGTGGTCTCGTTCATCGCCGGTGCCGCCGCACAACGAGGCGAGTACTACCAGATCAAGTTCGCCATTACGTTCGTCAAGTAGCCTCAGCGGCTTGTCCAGGTGGGCGCTCCGCTGTCGCGGGTCGTCCACGTGCGCCGTCATACCTGGCGCCAGCGCAAATAGGCCAGCGCGTTTAGGTCAGTGCGCGGACAGCGGCATCCGCGAGGAGGCGGCCTCGCAGCGTGAGCGCCAAGGTCCCCGCCAACGCGGACCGACCGTCCAAAATCCCGTCCCCAATGAGCGCGGCGATCGCCACACCCTTGTCTGCGTCGACATTCGACCGCGGGATGCCCTCGGCTAGCCGAATACGCAACATCACGGACTCGAGCGCCAGGTCATTCGCGGTGAGTGGCTCCCGCTCTTGCTCGGGGCTCTCCCCCGCCGTAATCCGCGCAGAGTATGCGCGCGGGTGCTTCACGTTCCACCAGCGCTCGGCATGGACTTGCTCGCCGTCGTCGCCGATGCGCGGGCCAAGGTAGCTGTGCGCGCCGGGACCGATTCCCCACCAGTCCTGGCTACGCCAGTACGCAAGATTGTGTCGGCATTCCTGACCGGGGCGTCGGGCCCAATTGCTGACCTCGTACCAGTGGAACCCGGCCGTGCTCAGTCGAGCCTCGGCGGCCTCGTACATGTCCGCCTGAGTATCAAGGTCGACCGGTTCCACCTCGCCCCTGCGCAGTTGCGCACCCATCTTGGTCGCTGGCTCAATCACCAGCGCGTAGGCGCTGATGTGGTCAGGCTCAAGCGCAATCGCGGCATCGAGGCTCGTGCTCCAGTCAGCGAGCGACTCCCCCGGGGTGCCGTAGATGAGGTCCAGGCTGACGGCAAGGCCGGCCTCCTTGGCCCATTGGACCGCGGTGGCGACGTTGTCGGGGTTATGAGTGCGCTCAAGAGTGGCGAGCACATGCGTCACGGCAGACTGCATCCCAAAACTGATCCTGGTGAAACCTGCGGAGGCAAGTGCGGAAAGCGAGGCGCGCGTCACCGAGTCGGGGTTGGCCTCGGTAGTGATCTCAGCGCCCTCAGCAATCCCCCAGGTATCGCGCACGCCGTGCAGCAAGGCGATGATCGCGGTGGGGTCCAGCATGGTGGGAGTGCCGCCGCCAAAGAACACGGTGGTCGCGGGCCGTGCATTCGAGGACATCGACCGATGTCCCATGGACATCTCGCCTAGGGCCGCCTCAACGTAACCCTCGCGGGTAGCGCCTTCGACCTCCCCGGGTGCGTAGGTGTTGAAGTCGCAGTAGCCGCACCTGACGGAGCAGAACGGAACGTGGATGTACACGCCAAAGTCGCTCGTGGGCGCAGCAGACACTGCGCTACTTCTTCTTGCCCTTGTCAGCGCCGTCATCGGATGTGCTGAGCGCGGCGATGAATGCCTCTGGCGGAACCTCGACGGAGCCGATGTTCTTCATTCGCTTCTTTCCGGCCTTCTGCTTCTCGAGCAGCTTGCGCTTACGCGAAATGTCACCGCCGTAGCACTTGGCGAGCACATCCTTACGGATTGCCTTGATGGTTTCGCGAGCGATCACCCTGGCGCCGATGGCGGCCTGGATTGGGATCTCAAATTGTTGGCGGTCGATCAGCTTGCGCAGCTTACCCACCATCGATAGCCCGTAACCGTACGCGGCGTCCTTGTGGACCACGGAGCTAAAGGCATCGACGGTCTCGCCCTGGAGCAAAATATCGACCTTCACCAGGTCCGCCGCCTGATCACCATCGGGTTCGTAGTCCAGCGAGCCGTAGCCCTTAGTGCGCGACTTGAGTTGATCAAAGAAGTCGAAGACCACCTCGGCAAGCGGCAGCGTGTAATGCATCTCCACGCGCGTCTCGCTGAGGTAGTTCATGGTGCCCATCGTCCCGCGACGCTCCTGGCATAGTTCCATTACGGTACCGATGAATTCGCTCGGTACCAGGATTGATGCCTTCACCACCGGCTCGCGCACCTCGCGAATCTTGCCGCCGGGGAACTCCGAGGGGTTGGTGACCTCAATGACCTTGCCGTCGTCCATCTCCACCTGATACACCACGTTGGGCGCGGTCGAGATCAGGTCAATGTTGAACTCTCGCTCAAGCCGGTCACGCACAATCTCAAGGTGCAAAAGCCCGAGGTAGCCACAGCGGAAGCCAAAGCCTAGGGCTACCGAGCTCTCCGGCTCGTAGACCAGCGAGGCGTCGTTGAGCTGGAGTTTGTCGAGTGCGTCGCGCAGGATCGGGAAGTCCGAGCCGTCGAGCGGAAACAGGCCCGAGTAGACCATCGGGCGCGGGTCGCGGTAGCCGCCCAGCGACTCTTTCGCCCTGTTGTTCGCGAGCGTGACGGTGTCGCCGACCTTCGACAGGCGCACGTCCTTCACTCCCGTAATCAGGTAGCCGACCTCGCCCACGCCGAGTCCCTTGGTGACGGTGGGCTCGGGGCTGATCACACCAATTTCAAGCAGCTCGTGGGTCGCAAGAGTCGACATCATCGCGATCTTGTCCTTGGGCTTGAGCCCCCCATCGATCACGCGCACATACGTGACGACCCCTCGGTAGGTGTCGTAGACCGAGTCGAAGATCATGGCGCGAGTGGGCGCCGATGCGTCGCCGACGGGCGGCGGGATGTCGCGGACCACGCGGTCCAAGAGTTCAGCGACGCCCTCGCCTGTCTTTCCGCTGACTCGCAGCACGTCGCCCTCGTCACAGCCAATGAGTTGGGCGAGTTCCGCAGCATAACGGTCGGGGTCGGCCGAGGGCAAGTCGATCTTGTTGAGCACCGGGATGATGACGAGGTCGTTCTCCATCGCCATGTACAGATTGGCGAGGGTTTGAGCCTCGATGCCCTGCGCGGCATCCACGAGCAACACGGCGCCCTCGCATGCGGCAAGTGAGCGCGAGACTTCGTAGCTGAAGTCCACGTGGCCGGGGGTGTCAATCATGTTCAGCGCGTGAGCGCCACCTTCGACCAACCAGGGCATGCGCACGGCCTGCGACTTGATGGTGATGCCGCGTTCGCGCTCGATATCCATCCGGTCCAGGTACTGCGCGCGTGAGGCCCGCTCGCTGACGACGCCGGTGATGCCGAGCATGCGGTCGGCCAGCGTCGACTTGCCGTGGTCGATGTGCGCAATGATGCAGAAATTGCGAATCAGACTCGGGTCAGTCGAGGCAGGCTGAATGCGAGGGTCAAGTGACACTGTGTTGGATTTTCCTTGGCTGGTCGTGGGAGATAGCCCTTATCGTCCCACGGATTGCTCGGCTCATGCGCGGCGCAAGATTGCCGATACACAGAGAGGACGGAAAGCTGGGGGCTCAGGGTGAGCATTCCACGCTGTGCTGAGGCAGCCGTTGCTAGGCCATAGTTCTGGGGGGACTTATGACTCACGATGACAACCTGTTTTACTCGATGTTCCGCGACTCGCCCATCGGAATGGGGCTGGTCGACGAATCGGGAACGCTCATCGCCCTCAATGCCGCCTTCGCACATCTGCTGGGGCGCGAGGTCTCCAAGGTGGTCGGCACGCACTACTCGTCGCACACACACCCCGAGGACATTCGCCGCGATCGCGAGATGATGACCGCAGTGAGCTCCGGCTCTATGCCTTACTACCAGGCCCAAAAGCGGATGCTCCACCGCAGCGGGGACACCATCTGGACACGCGTGACAGTCTCCGATGTCACGCGGGACCCGACATCGGGCGTGCATACCGCGGTGGTCCAGATCGAGGACGTGACGGAGGTACGCCGCGCGAAAGAGATGCTGCAGCGACGGGCCCAGTACGACCACCTCACGGGACTACCCAATCACTCGCTGCTTGTCGACATGTTGGCCGAGGCAATGGAGCGCACTCCGCCCACCTCGACTGTGGCTGTTCTGCTCATCGACATTGACCACTTCAAACTCATCAACGACTCGCTCGGCCACGAAGCGGGTGACGAGGCAATCGTTGAGGTTTCCCGCCGCATTCGGGCCGCGGTGCGAGTATCAGACGTGGTCGCTCGCCTCGGTGGCGACGAGTTCGCCGTGATCCTAGATTCGATCGTGAGCGAGAATGCCGCGCTGGGTCTGCTTGCCGTCATCACGGATGCCATTCAGACCCCACTCGACGTGGACGGGCACAAACTCCGCGTCACCATCAGCACCGGAGTCGTGATGGCCGAGGACGATGCTACTGCGGACGACCTCGTTCGGCGCGCTGGGCTAGCGATGTACTCCGCGAAGCAGTCCGGGCGTGCCCGATTCGAGGTATTCAGCGAAGACGTTCACGGCGGCGCACTCTCCCGACTCTCAGTCGAGACGGAACTGCGCTCTGCGATAGCCGACGGTCAGCTAAGGGTCCACTATCAGCCCATCGTTGAACTGGGCACTCGCGCTGTCGTCGCTTTCGAGGCGCTCGTCCGGTGGGAACACCCCGAGCGGGGCCTCCTGATGCCAGATGATTTCATCGAGGTATGCGAGGCCGCGAACCTCGTCGTCGAACTCGGCGAGATTGTGCTGTTGGACGCGTGCCACTTCATCGCCTCTCGACCCAACTTTCACGGCAAGGTTTTGGTCAACGTGTCGACACGCCAGATCGGCAGCGCAGACCTCAGCCGCGTCGTACTGTCCGCTCTCGAGACCACGGGAGTCGCGCCTGAGCGCATCGGACTCGAAATCACCGAGTCCGGCATGCTGACCGCCACCCCCATGGAGCAATCAGATCTGAAGCGCATCTCAGAACAGGGCATCGACCTACTGATCGACGACTTTGGGACCGGATACTCGTCGCTTTCTTCAGTACTCCAAAACCCCATCTCAGGACTCAAGCTCGCGCGTGAATTCACGCTGCGACTGGGTGACCGTTCCACCGGAGACCGCATCTCGACTGCGATAGCCGGCCTCGCCACCTCACTCAAGATGTACGGAATCATCGAAGCCATCGAGACTGAATCGCAGGCGGCTCTCGCCCAGAAGCACGGCTGGGGTTTCGGGCAGGGATTCCTCTTTGGGCACGCCAAGCCCGCGTCTGAAATCGACACCGACGAGCCTTCTGCAAGTCGACTCGCCGGGCGTGCCGCGCCACACAAAGTTGCCAAAGCGTTAGCGTAAATAGTTATGCGCCTACGTTCCCCACTGTTCTTACGCCGCACTGTTGCCTCGATTAAGCGAGCGTTCTCCCCCAAGTTGGAGGACGGTTCCCACGCGTCTTATGTGGGCGATTTCGAGGGCCGGTTCGACATCGAGTACTCTCCAGAAATCGATGGCCAGCCCGACCCGGGCGAGGTTGTCTGGACCTGGGTTCCCTTCGAGGACGACTCGCGCCAGGGCAAGGACCGGCCGGTGTTACTAATCGGTCGGGACGGCGAATGGTTGCTTGGATTGATGCTCACGAGCCGGGACCACGACCGGGATGCAGCCTCAGAGGCTCACTGGGGCCGGTATTGGCTCGACATCGGATCCGGAGACTGGGACCGAAGGGGGCGTCCGAGTGAGGTACGTCTTGATAGAATCATCCGTGTCGACCCGGCCGCTGTGAGGCGCGAGGGCGCGATACTCCCGTACTCCACGTACCAAGAGGTGTCGCGTTCGCTAGTTGAGTGCCATCACTGGTAGTATTGGTCGTTGTGTGTGCGCCAGTTTGGCGCGACACCCCAAGTTTCTTTCCATCACTGTTAGAGGATCCACGTGGCAAACATTAAGTCGAAGATCAAGCGTATCGGCACCAACGAGAAGGCTCGCGTGCGCAACGTCGCCGCTAAGTCAGAGCTCAAGACGCACATCCGTAAGGTCCGCAAGGCCATCACGGCTGGCGACAAGGCCGCTGCGCAGACTGCGCTCGTGTCGGCAACGACCAAGCTGGACAAGGCTGTCTCCAAGGGCGTCATCCACGCTAACCAGGCGGCAAACCGCAAGTCCGCACTTGCCAAGCAGGTCGCGGCTCTCTAGCGTTTCCCCGCAACGCCCCGGCATGCTCTGCATGACCGGGGATTTTGTGGTGCCCGAGCAGCACACACGGAGGTGGCAATGACGTTACGCGTCCCGCCACGGCTGTGGCACGTCAATCACCCTCACGACGTAGCGGACTATTCTTTCGTGCCCACGTTGTTGGGCCGCCAGGCGCTTTTTACCGCCGACGGCGTGCTGTGCGCGCATGAGTTGCTCTTCCGTGCCGCGGGTCTCAAGGGCGCGCGAGCAGACTACTGGAACGACGTGGACCAAGACCACGCGACGGACCACGTCATTTCGGCTGCGTTCCATCAAGGTGTCGACGTCACACTGGGACTGCCAGTCTCGATCAACTTCACCGGTACATACCTGCTAAGTCACGCGCACCTGCATTGTGACCCCAAGAACACCATCATCGAGGTGGTCGAGTCCACGACCACGGACGACGCTCTCCTGCGTCGACTACGTGAACTCAAGGCGCAGGGATTCCGTATCGCCGTAGACGACTTCATCGGAACTCCCCCGCAGGTCGCGCTGCTCGAAGTCGCGGACTTCGTGAAGCTCGACTATCGCGACGTCTTGTCTTGTGGAACATGGCTGGTAGATATGGCAAGGCGGGAATCAGTTGCCCCGGTCGCTGAGCGTATCGAGACGCGCATGGAGTTCGATGAGGCCGTCGCTCTGGGGTTCAAGTACTTCCAGGGGCACTACTTTGAGGCTACCGTTGTCCTCAGCGTGAATGCCATGGACGGCTACGGACTTTAGCCCGCTGCGAGTCCAGCCACTCGGCGCACCACTCGCTCAAGAGCAAAGTCGGGGGCTCGCCCCGCACCCTTGATATCCGCATCGGCCTGAGCGACGGCTTCGATCGCCTCCGCGAGCGTGGTCGCATTCCATCGCTGCAACTCACGCCGGGCCCTGTCGACCTGCCACGGCGCGAGTTTGAGGTCCTTCACCGGGTCGACGCCCCTGCCCCGTGCCGCGCCAACCTTCGCGAGGGTACGAAGCTTGAGAGCGAGAGCTGAAACGAGCGGTACCGGATCCGTCCCTGTCTCGACCGCGTGTCGCACCAGTGCCAGAGCCTCACCCGTCTTGCCAGCGACCGCGGCGTCGGCCACCGCGAATCCGGTGGCATTGACACGACTCCCGTAATACCGCGTGACCGCAGCCTCGTTGATCGTTCCGTCAACATCGCTTACGAGTTGCGCGCATGCTGCGGCCAGCTCGGCAACGTCCCCGCCGATGGCGTCCACCAGCGCTCGCACCGCACGCGCCGGAGCGGCGCGTTGGGCGCGCTCGAACTCGCCCATCGCGAAGTCCACAAGCTCGGCGTCCTTCTTAATCGCGGGGCAGGTGTACTGAGCCGCGCCCGCAGCCTTCAGCGCCTCGAGCAGCTTTTTTCCACGTACTCCCCCGCCGTGGCGAATGACCACTACGACCGATGGGTCCGGGAACGCCACGTAGGCGAGTGCATCGGCCAAAAACTCATCATTCATCGTTTCTGCGCGGTCCGCCACCACGATGCCCGGCTCAGCGAAAAGAGACGGACTGGTGGCTGACATCAGTGCGCCGCGGCTATACGCCCCCGCGTCGAGCCGGGTGACGGAGGCTGCGTCCTCACTCTTCTTGACAGCGAAGACGATGCGCTCGATGGCACGTTCCGCGAGCACCGATTCCGGTCCGGACACAAGCACCAGCGGTGCGGGTGCGGCCTTAAACCATGTCGCTTCGGGACCGGAGTTTCGCGCTGCCATAGGCCTAGCCTGCCATGCGTCACCCACACTCGGATGCCACCATCAGTTGCGAGTCTCGCCACAACGCGACGTCACCGCATTCATCGGTACGAACGACGCGCGCGCCGGCCTGCGCGTAGAGGTCAATCGCCCGCGCGGATGGATGCCCGTAGGTGTTGCCCACCCCGGAGCTCACGATGGCCACCTGCGGCACGATCTTGTCGACCAGCACCTCCTCCTGAGTCCGTGAGCCGTGATGAGGGACCTTCACTACGTCTACCTGCAGAGCGTTGACCAATTGGCGCTCAAGATCACGCTGGGCGCGTTCCTCGATGTCTCCTAGGGCGAGAAATGACACCCCTTGAGCCACACCGGAGACCACTAGTGAGGCATCGTTGAGGTCTTTACCCTCGTAAGACTCCCCTGCGCGAGGCGCGGCACCCTCCGGGCTCGACGCCAACGCTCCTCCGTGCCGCAACACGATGCTCACCGCGTGATCTTGCCACACGGCGCCGTCGCGCACGAGCGCGACGTCGGCGCCGAGATCTCTCAGAATGGTGGCCGCGCCGTCCAAACCGGGAGCGAGCGCAAGAGGCGGAATCCAGGCCGTCGCGACCTCGGCCTGCGACGCCAGTTCCGCGACACCGCCATCGTGGTCAGCGTGCGGGTGTGTCAAGATCAGCAGCGGCACCTGCGTCACGCCAAAACGCGTCAGACATGCGGCCGCAGAGCCATCCCCCGGCCCCGTATCGATGACTACCGCAGAGTGAGCCGCTGTGCGAATCAGCATCATGTCCCCCTGACCCACGTCACAAGCCACGATCGCCCAGTCGCCCGGGGGTCGATTCACCCAGTCCCACGTTGCCTGCTGGTGCGCGGTACCGACAAGCGCAATGATCAGCACGGCGCTCACCGATGCCTTGACTGCCTTCGCTCCGCGCGGGACCGTCCACCATATGGCGGTGGCGGTGAGCGCAGCGAGCAGACAGGCCCCTGCGGCGCCTGGCGGCCACGCGATGGTTGCACCTGGCAAGGCCGCGACCGCCCGAGCAGTCCACGCCACCGGCCACACCGCCAGGCTCACTCCCCACGCGCCGATGCCCGCCACGTCACCAAGCGCGGAACCAAGGAGCACGGCACCAAGACCCATCACCGTCACCGGAGCTGCGAAAGGTCCGGCCACCAGGTTCGCGAGGACGGCGTACATGCTGACCCTCGGTTCCAAGAGGATCAGTAGTGGCGCACAGGCCGCTTGCGCCGCTAGCGGCACTGATAGCAACATCGCCAGAGTAGGCGGCATACGGCGTTCGAAGATTCCGCGCAGCCGGGGCGCCCACAGCACTATTGCCCCGACTGCAGCCACCGAGAGCGCGAATCCCGCCTCAAGGGCCAGATATGGGTCGACGAGCAGGAGCACGATCACCGAGCATGACAATGCCGGGAGTGCTTGGGCCGGCCTGCCCCACCACACCGCTAAAGCGCCTAGTGAAGCCATGGCAAACGCGCGCACCACCGATGGGTCCGGAAATACCAGTGCGGCAAAACACACCATGCCAGTTCCCGCCACGAGGGCTCGCAGAGCGCGCGCAGCAGTAGGAGGACCGCGGTTGAGACGTACGCGCCTGAGCGCCCCGTGAAGAACTACTGCGACCACCGCAAAGTGGGCTCCCGACACCGCGGTCAGATGTGTCAGACCCGTGACTTGCATCACCTCGCGCTGCTCCGGCGGCATCGCGCGAGTGTCCCCAATCACCATGCCCCGCGTGAGCCCCCTCACCTCTTTGGGAAGTCCCGCCGTGGACCGGCGAAAGTCCTCACGAATGGAGGCGATCAGATGATTGTGGCCGGTGGCCGGGGTACGCGCATCCAGCGTGGCGTTCCACCCAATAGCCACCTCACGGCTGCCATGCGTCACGGTGAGGTGCGTGGTCACGAGCACGGCATCGCCGTACATCACCGTCGCAAGGTCGGCGTCTGAGACCACGACTACCGTCGCAAAGGATGGGCTCCACTCACCACCGTCGCCAGACGATGTGGCACTGCCGACGAGCCGCCACTGGCTCACCCTGAGTTCGAGTCGGTACCGCTGTTCACCATCAAATCCAGGCGCAGCCAATGGAATGGGTTCGCGGGCAGCCGTCGCATCCAACTGAACTGGGGCGGAGCCCTCTGTCATCGCCTGCATGAATCCCCCGTCCCAGCGGTGAGCGGCGTGAGCTCCAGCGACCCATGCGACGACCATCACCACCGCACATAGGAGCGCAACGTGGACGCACACACCGACCAAGGTGTTGATACGTATCCCCCGGACCAAGAAGCGGACAGCCACACCAAACGCAAGCACACCGAGGGCCATTGCGCCGATGCTCACGGCCACCTCGCGGATAGCCGTGCTGGTGACCACCTCGGCGCACACGAGTGCGGCACCAAGGTAGGCACCGAGTGCGGCAAGCATTAGACGTGCGTCATGCCTAGGTCTCACACGGTCGCTACAGCCACGAGTTGTTCGAGAAGTGACGGGCCGATCCCCGAAACCTCTTCCAGGTCTTCGAGCTTGATGAAGGGCCCGTTTAGGTCCCGGTATTGCTCGATGCGTTGGGCCAGTACCGGGCCGACTCCCGGTAACTCTTCCAGCTCATCGGCGTCCGCGCGATTGACGTTGATCTTGGCCGCGCCCGCGCCAGTTGCACGGCTGGCGTCTTCGCCGACACCACCTGAAATCTGGCCCGTGGACGAGCCCCCGCTGGCCTCTTCGGAGCCCAAACCGACGCCGGGCACATATACCTGCTCGCCGTCCACGAGAATGCGCGCCAGGTTCAAGTCATCGCGAGCCGCGTCGGTAGTGAATCCACCCGCGGCCTCGATCGCATCGTCAACCCGGGACCCCGCAGCCAGTTTCAGCAGGCCAGGACGTGCCACCTGACCGGCAACGTGGACGACGACCTCGCTGTTGCCCGTGCTGGTCGCCCAGGAACCGTTATCTTCGCCCGGTGCTGACGAAGCGGACGGCCCGACCGACTGAGAGCCAAACGTGGCTTGACTCCCTGCCTCCGATGGGTGCCCCGCTGCGGCGCCAGACGGAGCGCGCATTGACCACACCACCACGGTTCCCAGAGCGATCACGATCAGTGCCGCGATGGCCGCAAGCCGAGGTCGAATCCCCCACCGCATGCCGCGTGCGTCATCGGCGATCGGGTTGCCATGAGCTGACTCATAGATCACTCGCGCTCTGCGCGCCACGCCCCGGCGCCAGCGTTCGCCCAGCGCATCAGCAGATTCCTGTTCGAAGCTTGGCATGAGGCGACGCTACGGGCCCAGCCAGGTCGGGCCATCGGCGCGTGTCTGAGATGGGGACCGCGAGAGCGGGCCGCACCACTGTGCGCATCAGTGGCACCAACCGCGGGCGACGCTCCGCTGTAGTTTTGCGCGTTAAGAGCCTCGAGCCAGATCGGTCGAGCGAGAGGTGAGCTAGTTTCCGATGTCGGGCAGGTCGACAACAACCGCGGCAAGCGTTCCCGGACCTGTGTGAGCCGCGAGGACGGCACTCACTGGCGTCCGCACAAGCATGGAAAGCTCCGGGTGGCGGTTCTCGACGAGCAATGCCGCGACGTTTCCATACTGCTCCTCGCCTAGCGCCATGATGGCGGCGGCGGGGTGTGAAAGCTGACTGATTCTCCTGTTGACGTGGTCAAGCATCGTGGCCCGCGCGCGGCTCGTACTGCGCACTCGATCGATGATGGCGACTTTGCCATCCTCGATTTGCATCACCGGGCGCATGTTGAGAGCCATGCCGATCGCTGCCGTAGTAGAGCTCACGCGCCCCCCGCGCTTGAGGTAGACCAGGCTGTCCACGGTGAACACGCAGAGCGCGGAGCTGGCGACGAAAATCGCCCGGTCAGCCATAGCCCGCATATCGGCACCCTGAGCCGCATACGCACTCGCGGCGACTGCCGCGTACCCGGTCGCCATCGCAAGCGTGCCGGTATCGACGACTTCCACAGGTATGGACGCACCCGCGGCGGCAGTGCGAGCGGCGCTCACCGTTCCGGACATTCCGCTGGATATCAGCACCGCAACCGCGGCACTGGCGCCCAATTCGGCGGCTTGGGCATATGCGGCCTCAAATGCCGCGACGCTAGGTTGAGACGTCGACACTCGGCGACCGGCTTCGAGGTGCCGGAGCACCTCGGCATGCGTAATTTCTTCGCCCTCGCGATAGGAAACCCCGTCGACGATGACCTGCAAGGGCACCACGATAATCCCCCACTTCTTCGCGAGAGCGGGTGGCAGCGAAGCGGCAGAGTCCGTGATGATGGCGACAGTGCTCATAGCGCCCAGACTAGCGGTGAAGCCCACCACACGGCCGAGGACCCGCTATGTAGCGGAGACACTCGTGCCCCTCAACACATCGAAATACGCCGCTGGCATCGGGGCCACGGCCGCGTAATACATTCCTGGTCCCGCGTGTATGGCGAGCGACGTGGGCGGATCCGATTCGAGCGTCGGGCCATTGATCGACAGAGCCAGTTCCGGCGGCACACCGTTGACGCCAACGAGGCCCACTGCGCCTGCGGGACTCGCCATTGATTTCGCGCTGCGCTCGGCAAGCTTGCGCACCGAGGCTCGCGCAGAAGCTGTGCCACGTGCCCGCTCCACCGACTCGACTACGCCGTGCTTGATTCCCATGACGGGGCGAATTTTGATCACCGTGCCGAGCTTCGCGATCGCACCGGTGATCCGGCCAGAACGACGCAAAAAGTCCAACGTGTCGACAGTAAAATAGACCTGCGCGCCCTCCGCCGTGGCTCGAGCTGCGCTCGCGACCTGGTCTGCGTTGCCGCCGGACAGGGACACTGCGCCCGCAGCGAGGGCCGCGTAGCCCTGGGCCATCCCGGTTGTTCCGGTATCCACCACGGTCACCGGGATGGGCGAATCTCGAGCCGCCTCTTGCGCGACTTTGACGGTGCCTGACAGCCCTGCGCTCACGTGAACGCACACGATCGCCGAGGCGCCCGCACCTGCGCATTCGGCGAAAACTCGCGCCATCGCTGCTACCTGAGGCGGGGACGTCTCCACGCTCTTACCTGCCAGGATGGCCTCAATGGCCTGGTCCGGGCCGAACCCAGCCCCATCTGAGAAGCTGCCGTCGGGAGTGTTCACTCGGACCGGGACCAGATAGACGCCAAACTCCGCGGCAATAGTGCCAGCCAGACCACAGACCGAGTCAGTGACCACGGCAACTGTACGTTCCGTCATGCGACGTCCTTTCTCAAGTTCACAGCGCCATCTGCGCGCGCCAGACTCGCTGTCGCAAGACAGCGAATGAGATGGCTTCACCGCAAGATGAAGCGATGCAACTAATCCTACGCATCTGGGGTCCTCACGAGGCCGTCTGTCGCGTGTCGCGTGTCGCGCAGGTCAACTGAGCAACTGAGCAACTGAGCAACTGAGCGGAGTCGACCGTTGCGCCGACCCTTGGTCCAGCTGACTACGCAGGCACGATGTTGACAAGCTTGGGAGCACGCACGATAACCGTACGGATCCCCGCGCCGTCAAGCGAGCGTTGCACTGCGTCAGATGCCAGCGCCAACTCGCGCAAAGCGTCCTCGCCGATGCTCGGGTCCACCTCAAGTCGATCCCGCACCTTGCCCTTGACCTGGACCACACACGTCACGGTCTCTTCCACCAACAGTGCAGGGTCGACCTCGGGGTAGCCCGCGTGAGCCACGTTGTCGTGCCCCAGCATGGACCACATGTCTTCCGCGCAGTAGGGCGCGAAGAGGCTGAGCAATACGGCTACCACCTCTGCGGCCTCTCGCACCGCCGGGTCAGCGGCGCCGGGTCCGGAGTCGATCGCCTTGCGGGTGACATTCACGAGTTCCATCGTGCGTGCGACCACCACATTGAAACGGAAGCCCTCGATGAGCTCGGTGCATTCCGCCAGCGTCTTGTGGGTGTGCGCTCGCAACGCGGCGTTGCCCTGTGCGACATCCACATCAGGCTCGCTCGACACATCGCGCGCGAGTCGCCAGGCACGGGCGAGGAACTTGGCGCTTCCCGAGGGGGACACGTCCGCCCAGTCGATGTCGTCCTCGGGCGGGCCCGCAAAGGCCATAGTCAGCCGAATCGCGTCTACGCCGAACTCGTCGAGCTGCTCACTGAGCCGCACAATATTGCCGCGAGACTTGGACATCGCGGAGCCATCCATCTGCACCATGCCCTGGTTGAGCAGCGCGAGGAAGGGCTCTTCAAATTCCACGTAGCCCATGTCGTGCAACGCCTTGGTGAAGAAGCGCGCGTACAGCAAGTGCAGAATCGCGTGCGTGACGCCGCCTACGTACTGGTCAACGGGCGCCCAGTGCTTGGCCTGCTCGGGGTCAAAAGGTCCATCCGTCTTGTCTGGAGACAGGAAGCGCAAGAAGTACCAGGAACTATCGACGAACGTGTCCATCGTGTCCGTATCGCGAAGCGCGGGGCGATCGCACGTGGGGCAGGTGGTGTTGACCCAGTCCGTCGCGGCAGCCAGCGGCGACTTGCCCTTGGGCGTCAGGTCGAGGCCCTCGGTGGGAGGAAGTTCAACCGGTAGCTGGTCGTCGGGCACGGGAACCTCTCCGCACACGTCGCAGTGCACGATCGGGATGGGGGTTCCCCAGTAACGCTGGCGGGAAATCAGCCAGTCGCGAAGACGATAGTTAGTCGCCTCGCTACCTACGTTGTCTGCGGCCAGGCGCGAGACGATCGCCGCGATAGCCTCCGTCTTGCCAAGGCCATCGAGCTCACCCGAGTTGATCAGGGTGCCGTCGCCGGTCGCTGCGACACCTGTCTGGGCCGGATCGCCCAGGGGCTGTCCGTCCTCGTCACGACAGTCGAGCACAGTTCGCACCGGAAGGTCCATGGTGCGGGCAAAGTCGAGGTCCCGCTGATCGTGAGCCGGCACCGCCATCACCGCGCCGTGGCCGTAGTCGGCCAAAACATAGTCTGACGCCCAGATCGGCAGGCGCTCGCCGTTGGCGGGGTTGGTCGCGTAGCGTCCCAGGAACACTCCGGTTTTGGGTCGGTCCGTGCTAAGTCGGTCGATATCCGTCGCACCCTTGACAGTGGCCAGGTACGTGTCGAACGCCTGACGGGTCGCGTCGTCCGCATCGGCGGCAAGTTCCGCGGCGAGATCCGAGTCCACCGCGACCACCATGAACGTCGCCCCAAAGAGGGTGTCTGGGCGCGTGGTGTAGATGCTGATGGGTTCGTCGCGGCCCTCGATCGAGAACACCACATCGGCGCCGTGCGACCGGTTGATCCAGTTGCGCTGCATCGCGATGACCTTGTCCGGCCACTGACCCTCAAGGGTCTCAAGGTCGTCAAGCAGGCGGTCCGCGTAGTCCGTGATTTTGAAGTACCACTGGGTGAGCTTCTTCTTAGTGACGGGTGTGTCGCAGCGCTCACACAATCCCTGTACCACCTGCTCGTTTGCGAGCACGGTCTGGTCCTTGGGGCACCAGTTCACCAGCGAAGGCTTGCGGTACGCGAGTCCGCGGTTAAACATGCGCGTGAAGATCCACTGGTTCCAGTGGTAGTACTCGGGTCGGTGGGTCGCGAGGACGCGGTCCCAGTCGAACGAGCACGCGTAGCGCTCCATCGAAGCGCGTTGCTGAGCGATATTGGTCTCAGTCCAGTCGCGCGGGTCGAGGTGGTTCTTGATAGCAGCATTCTCTGCGGGAAGGCCAAACGAATCCCAGCCGATGGGGTGGAGCACGTTAAACCCACGCTGAATCCAATACCGCGAGATCACGTCACCCAGCGCGTACGCCTCCGCGTGACCCATGTGCAGGTCACCCGAGGGATACGGGAACATGTCGAGGACATACTTGGTGGGTCGCTCGTCGTCTTCACCGCCCGCTTTGAAGGGCTGCGTCTTGGCCCATACTGGTTGCCACCGCTCCTCAAGGGTGCGGAAGTCATAGCGGGTCTCGTCGAATTCAGGCGTTACGGAAGTCACCCCCTGATTTTAGCGGGGATATGCGCCGCGCAAACACGATCTCCAGTAACACCGCCGAGGACAGCGCCCAATGGGGTTCCGGCTAGGCCACTGTCGTGACGTTCACTACGACCTCGAGGTTGGTGGTGTTCCCTGCGACCACACCAGACAGCGGCGGAACGTCACGGTATTCACGGGCGCGAGCCACAATCACGTGGTGGTCACCCACCTCGGAAGCGTTTGTCGGGTCGTACCCAAACCAGTCGCCACCCCACCACTCGACCCAAGCGTGAGACTCGCCGCTGACGGTCTCCCCCAGCCCCGCCTCACGATTCGGGTGAAGGTACCCGGAGACGTATCGGGCCGGAATTCCCACCGCGCGCAAGGCGCCGATGGCAAGGTGAGCGAAATCCTGACAGACGCCAGAACGCGCCGCCCAAGCATCGGTCGCCGGGGTGTGCACGTTGGTAACGCCGGGAACATAGTTGACCTGGTCGTGCAGGAAGTCGCAAATCTCGCGCGCCGCAGCGTCCGGTTCCGATCGGCCTGCCGCCTCCTGCGCGAACGCGAGTAGTTCATCCGTGGGTCGCGTCACTGGCGTCTGCGCGAGGTACTCGCACAGCAGGTCCTTGAAACGGGGACCTTGCAGCGCATTCCAGTCGGCGCGCTCCTCGCGATGGACCTGAGGAAGCACCTCGACCAGGGACTTGCTCGTCACCGTCAGCGACGAGTGTGGCTGCGTGACCTCGAACACAGTCACATCGGACTCCCAATAGTCGCGGTACGACGTGCGCCACGACACAGGTGAGATCTCCACTTTCGAGTCGAGCACCCGCTGACGCGGTAGCCACGCCGGGGTCAATCGAGCCTCGTTGTACGAGGACACCACCGGCTCCTCGTACTGGAATGTGGTCCGGTGCTCAATACGCAGCGTCGTCACAATGCCTCCTGGCTCCACATGACCGTCGATGCGGGCAAGAAGTAGCGATCACGGATGAGTTCCGATGCGGAGCTGCAGGCATACTGCACCTCTCGCATCTGGGCGGGAAGGTCGGCGAGAATCTCGCCGACGTCCCGGTATTCAAGGTTGGTGCGCGCGCGACCCAAGGCAAGCCGGGCTCGGTCGGCCAGCGCGCGGCTCGCGCCTGCGCCGTCGATCTGACCCAGGATCGTCTCTGCACGGTCCAGGTTGTACGCGATCGACCTGGGGAAAAGCCTGTCGATCAGTAGGAACTCCGCGGCACGCTCCTCCGTGACGAGCGAGCGCACGGTCCGCAGATACGCCTCGTGCGCGGAACAGGTGCGCAGCAGCGTGGTCCAGTTGGGCCCGGAGGTGCCTTCCAGGTTGCGCGTCATCAACAGCCGAGCGATCATGTCTGCGCGCTCCAACGAACGCCCCAACTCCATGAAGTGCCAGGCATCGTCCCTGGAAGTCGTAGCACTCGACAGGCCCCACACGACGGCCGCACGCTCCCTCACCCAAACAAAATACTCGTGCGGGCGCGATCCCTGAGTCCACCGGGGCAGCTGATTGCGGGTCATATTCAGGCTCTCCCACACCTCAGTGGAGATCACCTCGCGGGCACGCCGCGCATTCTCCCTCGCGGCAGCCAAGGTGCCGGCAATGGACGACGACCGTTCGCGGTCGAAAGCGAGTTGTTCGAGCACGTCCGAGCGCGACACCGGGCCCTCGAACTCACAGTTCATGACGGCGAGAATCGAGGCGTTCGCGCTGGGCTCGTCTACCCACGGGTCCTCGAGCAGCACGTTCAGGTGGACGTCAAGCAGGCGGGCGGTGTTGTCAGCGCGCTCCACGTAGCGGCCTATCCAGAACAGCGATTCTGCGATACGACTGAGCATTAGCCTTCACCGCCCTGTTGTTGTTGCTGTTGCTGTTGCTGTTGCTGTTGCTGTTGCTGTTGCTGTTGCTGCTGTTCCTGCCCGGCGGCGTAGTCCTCGGGGTGCGCGGCCTGCGGGACAGAGCCGATGCCGGAAAACTCCACGTGCGCCTCGGGCGGCTGGGAGGAACCACGGTGACGGACACCACCGAGCACCCACGTGTCCTTTGACCCGCCTCCCTGTGAGGAGTTCACTATCAACTGCCCCTTTGCGAGCGCCACCCGCGTCAGTCCGCCGGGAAGCACCCACACATCGTCGCCGTCGTTGATGGCGAAAGGCCTGAGGTCTACGTGGCGCGGCTCAAGGCCATCATCGGTCAACGTAGGAACCGTGGACAACTGCACCACCGGCTGAGCGATCCACCCTCGAGGGTCCGCGAGTATTTGCCTGCGAACCGCCTCGAGTTCAGTCTTAGACACCTTGGGGCCGATGGTGACGCCCTTGCCGCCAGCGCCGTCGACTGGCTTCACGACGAGTTCAGCGAGCCGATCCATGACCTCCTCACGAGCCTCGGGTTCCTCGAGACGCCACGTGTCGACGTTCGGGAGAATCGGCTCCTCACCCAGGTAATAGCGCGTGAGATCAGGCATGTAGGTATAGATCAGCTTGTCATCCGCAACCCCGTTGCCCACCGCGTTGGCGATGGTGACGTTGCCCATTCGCGCGGCATTGACAATTCCGGGAGCACCCAGCGTCGAGTCTGGCCTAAAGGCAATCGGGTCCAAGTAGTCGTCGTCGATGCGCCGGTAGATCACATCGACGCGGCGGCGGCCCGCGGTGGTACGCATATACACGCGCCCGTTGTGAGTCTCCAAGTCACGGCCCTCCACAAGCTCAACGCCCATGGTGCGAGCAAGCAAGGAGTGCTCGTAATACGCGGAGTTGAAGACCCCGGGCGTCAGCACCACAATGGTGGGATCGTCGACGTCCTCGGGAGCAGCCTTGGCAAGAGCGGACCGTAGCCGCTGCGAGTATTCGAGCACGGGGCGAACCCCCATGGCGCCAAACATGTCGGGGAACATCTGGGACATTGCCCGGCGGTTGGACAGCACGTAACTGACGCCAGACGGTACGCGCACGTTGTCTTCTAATACGCGCCAAACGCCGTGCTCGTCACGCACCAGGTCGATGCCTGAGACATGTACTCGCACGCCGTTTGCGGGGTCAACTCCAGCCACGGCGCGGTAGAAGTGCTGCGATGAGGCGATGAGTTTGCGCGGAATCACGCCGTCCGTCACGCATCTCTGAGAGCCATACACGTCAGCGAGGAACGCTTCGAGCGTCCGCACCCGTTGCGCGACACCCGGGTCGATGATGTCCCATTCGTCAGCACCGATCACACGCGGAACGATGTCGAGTGGGAACGGCCGCTCCTCACCTGCGTGGTCAAAGGTGACGCCCTGCGCGAGATAGGTGCTGGCGAGCGCCTCAGCACGCGCATACAGGTCGTCACCGGACATGCGGTCTATTTCTGCGTAGACCCGCGCATACGGCTCGCGGACCTTGCCATCAACGTGGACGGCTTCGTCCCATGCTGTCGCCGGCATGTAGCCGGTCCAGGGCGTACGCGGCGATTCTTCCGTCATAACCTCACACTAGCCGGAGGTGGTTTCAAACGCGTGACCGGGCGGTTTCAGGAACCAACTACGGCGCACCACGCCCGGGGCACGGCGACCTAGGACGGCATCTCCGCGCCCTTTCGCGCATAGAACCACCACGTGATCCCCACCCCGACGAAGGCGATCACGGTCCAGTAGAAGAACAAATCGGCGGGGGCCGTCGAGGCCAGGATGACAGAGAAGAAGAAAGGACCGAAGGCGGCGATTCCGGACGTGAATCCGATCACTCCGCCGGCCTGGCGTCGTTGGAAGATCGACGGCATCTGCTTGAACGTAGACGCGTTGCCAATTCCCGCGAAGAAGAAGATCGCGAGCATGCCCCACAGAAACTTGGGGAAGTCCGCGGCGGACTCGGGGTTGAGTTGGAAGGCCGTGTACAGGCACGAGAGCGATACGCCGAGGCAAGACACAAGCGTGACCGGCGCGCCGCCCAGCCGGTCCGATACGGGGCCAGCGGCAATTCGAGCGGCGGAACCTACGAGCGCACCGAGGAACGCGTACTGCAGCGGGTTGATGCCGTCCTGTCCGAACACGCTGGTGCCGTAAACGTTGCTAATGATCAGCGCGAAGACTGCCGCGAAACCCGAGAAGGCACCAAACGTGATGACATACAGCACGGTCATCATCCAGGTGTGCTTGTTGCGGAAGATATCGAGCTGGTCCCGGACCCCCCGCACTTGCATCGGGACGGACTTGAGCAGCACCCATGCGGCAATCGCGCCGATGATGGTCAGTGGCACCCAGGCGTAGCCGGCGTTCTGGTACCAGACCGTCTGCGTGGCGCCCGTCGCAGCGTCTACGGTCTCCTGTGAGCCGCCGATCGCGGTGGCGAAGGCGCCACCGAGGAGCATGATCCCCACGATCCAGGGGGTGGCGATCTGCACGATGCTGACGCCGAAGTTACCTACCCCCGCCTGAACGCCTAGAGCGGTTCCCGCCTTCGCCTTGGGGAAGAAGTAGCTGGTGCTCGGCATGAATCCCGAGAAGGCGCCGCCGCCGATGCCCGCGAACAGGGCGAGCAGGATGAGCGCTGCAAACGGGGTTTCAGGGTGCTGCACTGCGATCGCCCAGCCGAGGAAGGGCACGAGCAGAAGGATGGTGGTGACCGTCACGAGCTTGCGCGTGCCGAGCATGGGGGGAAGGAACATCCACACGAGCCGCAAGATTCCACCCGCGAGGCCCGGCATCGCGGTCAGCCAATAGAGCTGGCTCTTGGTCAGGTCGAACCCAAGGTCGTTGAGGACCGGCGCGATCGCCGACACCAGGAACCAAGCGATGAAGCACAGGGTCAGGCTAAAAGTTGTGATCCACAAGGTCCGCCACGCGAGCGCCTTATCCCAGTCGGGGCCCTCGGGGTCCCAGTCCTCGAGCCATTCCTTGCCTTTGCCCGCAGGGGCAGCTGGTGGGGGCTGGGTTGCAGTCATGACGGAAGCCTTTCGAGGCTGAGAACGCGCGAACGACGAGCGCCATTGCGCGTCGCGATTCAAGTTAGCACCATTGCCGGTTCACTACCCGGACGAAGGTCCCGCCTCGGGAGGGCCCCGTTGGCTTAACTTGTCCAGTAACTGATGTCCCCGCTTAATCGGGGTCCCTATAGCCGACTTACCCAACAGTGACGTAGTCAAACTCGATCGCGCAACGGTGCGCGCCCGACCTCCCGCTTGCCGTGCTTGTCTGCTAGACACGTACTAACGACTAAGTCGCGTCAATGTTGATGCGGGCGTCGTCAATGGGTTTCGGTTGTTGCCTCGCACTACTTCGTAAGGGAATTGACGATGACGACAGTTCGAGAGACGGAAAGCCCGATCGCGGGAAGTTTCCTGGTGGGCGCGGGGCGCTTCCTTCAGCGCGGCAAGGTTTCCGACGACCTGCGGACCGTGACCCACGAGGGCGGCCGGGACGCGGATACCTTCTATCGCGATCGGTGGAGCCACGACAAGATCGTGCGCAGCACCCACGGAGTCAACTGCACCGGCTCCTGCTCGTGGAAGGTCTACGTCAAGGACGGCGTGATCACCTGGGAGACGCAACAGACCGACTACCCGTCTGTGGGTCCGGACAGCCCCGAGTACGAACCTCGCGGCTGCCCGCGCGGCGCCGCGTTCTCCTGGTACACCTACTCCCCTACGCGCGTGAAGTATCCCTACATCCGTGGGGTCCTCCTCGACGCGTATCGAGAAGCCAAGCGACGCTTCCCCGATCCCGTAGACGCCTGGGATGCCGTCGTCTCGAACCCCGCGACTCGGCTGAAGTACCACCGGGCCCGCGGCAAGGGCGGCCTAGTGCGCGCGTCGTGGGCCGAGGCGAAGGAGATCGTCGCCGCAGCGCACGTCCACACCATCAAGAAGTACGGACCAGACAGGGTCTTTGGCTTCTCCCCCATCCCCGCGATGTCGATGGCCTCGCATGCCGCCGGGTCGCGATTCATCAGCCTCATGGGCGGCTCGATGCTGTCGTTCTACGACTGGTACGCGGACCTGCCGGTGGCCTCGCCTCAGGTGTTCGGCGACCAGACCGATGTTCCCGAGTCCGCCGACTGGTTCAACTCGTCCTACCTGATCATGTGGGGCGCCAACGTGCCCGTGACCCGTACGCCCGATGCTCACTTCATGACCGAGGCCCGCTACCGCGGCCAGAAGGTCGTCACCGTCTCTCCCGACTACGCGGACAACACTAAGTTCGCGGACGAGTGGCTGAGCCCGCACCCCGGCACCGATGCGGCGCTCGCGATGGCCATGGGCCACGTCACGCTCAAGGAGTTCTTCGTCAACCGCCAGGTTCCGCGGTTCGTGGACTACGTGAAAAAGTACAGCGACTTGCCGTTCCTCGTCACGCTGCGTGAGAAGAACGGCGCGTGGGTGCCGGATAAGTTTGTGACAGCTGCCGACCTGGGCGACGCGAGCGAAAACTCGGCCTTCAAGACGGTTCTCATCGACTCCGCCACCGGGCGCCCGCACGTTCCAAACGGTTCGCTCGGGCACCGCTTTGGCGACGAGGGCGAGGGCGAATGGAATCTGGACCTCGAGGGCGTCGACCCCGCACTGTCGTTCTACGGGGCCGCGGGCGGGGAAACGGCGGAGCTACTCCTGCCCCGGTTCGACGTCGATCAGGCGGAGGGCGAGAACGGCGACGTGCATCGCCGCGGCGTGCCGGCGGGCCGGCTCCAGACCACCTCCGGCAGTCGGTTAGTCACTACGGTGTACGACCTCATGCTCGCGCAGTACGGGGTGGGTCGCGACGGACTTCCGGGCGAGTGGCCCACCGGCTACGACGACCCCTCGCCCTACACGCCTGCCTGGCAGGAGGCCATCACGGGCGTACCCGCGTCCCAGGCCGAGCGCATCGGCCGCGAGTTCGCTCAGAATGCCGAGGACTCGGGCGGCCGCTCGATGATCATCCTTGGGGCCGGCACCAACCACTGGTTCCATTCCGACGAGACCTACCGGTCGTTCCTCGCACTCATCACCCTCACCGGTTGCCAAGGGGTCAACGGGGGCGGCTGGGCGCACTACGTCGGCCAGGAGAAATGCCGCCCTGTCACCGGCTGGGCCACGGTCGCCAACGCGCTCGACTGGACGCGGCCGCCGCGCCACATGATCACCACAGCATGGTCGTACGTGAACACCAGCCAGTGGCGGTACGACCGCCTGGGCCCCACCAACCTGTCCTCCCCGCTGGGGGAGAACCGCTTTGCCGGGCAGTCAACCATGGGCACCCTCGCCCAATCCGCGCGGTCCGGATGGATGCCTTCGTACCCAACCCTCAACCGCAACTCGCTCGACCTGGGAGACCAGATTATGGCATCGGGTAAGACCCCCGGCGACTTCATGAAGGAGAACCTGCTGTCCGGCGACGTGAAATTCGCCATCGAGGACCCGGACGCGGAGGAAAACTGGCCGCGCGTTCTCACCGTATGGCGCGCCAACCTGGTGGGTTCATCCGCGAAGGGCAACGAGTTCTTCCTGCACCACCTGCTTGGGGCTGACAGTTCGATCCGGGCCGAAGAACTCGGCGAGGACGAGCGCCCGGGCGACGTCAAATGGCGCGAACCCACTCCTGGCAAGATCGACCTGCTGGTCAGCATGGACTACCGCATGACGTCCACGGGCCTGTTCAGCGACATCCTGTTCCCCGCCGCGACCTGGTACGAGAAGCACGACCTGTCGACCACCGACATGCACCCCTTCATTCACGCGTTCACCCCAGCCATCAGTCCGCCGTGGGAGACCAAGAGCGACTACGACACGTTCCAGGAGTTGGCGCGGTCCTTCAGCGAACTCGCACGCGGTCACCTAGATACGCGCCACGATCTGGTGGTGGCGCCACTGCTTCACGACACCCCCGATGCGATGAGCTTGCCCAGCGGCATCGTGAAGGACTGGAAGACCGGAGAGGTCGACCTGATTCCGGGCAAGACGGCCCCCAAGTTCATCCTGGTAGAACGGGACTACACACAGATCGCGGACAAGATGTCCGCGCTTGGACCGCTCACCGAGAAGCTGGGCCTGATGACCAAGGGCGTCAAATTTGATCCGACGCCAGAGATAGAGCTGCTGGGCAGGATCAACGGCGTCATCCCCACCGGCGTCGCCGCCGGCAGGCCATCGCTGGCCACCTCGGTGCACGCGTGCGAGACCATCCTCGCGCTCTCGGGGACCACGAACGGCCGGATGGCCGTAGACGGGTTCCGCAACGCAGAGAAGCGCACCGGCCACCAGATGTCGGACCTCGCTATCGAAAACGAGGGCAAGCGCATCACGTTCGCAGACACCCAGGCCAGGCCCGTCCCCGTCATCACCAGCCCCGAGTGGTCGGGCAGCGAACAAGGCGGCCGGCGCTACACCGCGTTCGCCATCAACGTCGAACGCCTCAAGCCGTGGCACACCCTCACGGGCAGGCAACACTTCTTCCTCGACCACGACTGGATGAGCGAACTCGGCGAGAACCTACCCACCTTCCGCCCACCCCTGAACATGCACCGCCTGTCCAGGGACCCCAAGACGGGGCACGGCAAGGAGGTCACCGTGCGCTACCTCACCCCCCACTCGAAGTGGTCAATCCACTCGAACTATCAGGACAACCAGTACATGCTCTCGTTGTCTCGCGGCGGGCCGGACATCTGGATGAGCGTCGAGGACGCCGCCCAAATCGGTGTCAAGGACAACGAGTGGATTGAGGCGTACAACCGCAACGGCGTAGTGGTCGCCCGCGCCGTAGTGTCGCACCGTATGCCCGCGGGCACGGTCTATATGTATCACGCAAAAGACCGCCTGGTAGATGTGCCGATCGCCGAGGAATCCGGCAAGCGCGGAGGAATCCACAACTCCCTCACCCGGCTAGTGATCAAGCCCACCCACTTGCTAGGTGGCTACGCGCAACTGTCGTTCGCGTTCAATTACTACGGCCCCACTGGCAATCAAAGAGATGAGGTCACTGTGATTCGTCGTCGATCACAGGAGGTGAAGTACTCATGAAGGTCATGGCCCAAGTAGGCATGGTGATGAATCTCGATAAGTGCATCGGGTGTCACACCTGTTCCGTCACGTGCAAGCAGGCGTGGACCAATCGCGACGGGATGGAATACGCGTGGTTCAACAACGTCGAGACCCGCCCCGGACTCGGCTACCCCCGCACCTACCAGGACCAGGAGAAGTGGCAGGGCGGCTGGGTGCTGAACAAGCGCGGCAAGCTCCAATTGCGCTCCGGCGGTCGCGTCAAGCGCCTGTTCAGCATCTTCAACAACCCCAAGCTCCCCGGCGTCTCGGACTACTACGAGCCCTGGACGTACGACTACGACAACCTGCTGTCCGCCCCGTTGGGCGAGCACAGCCCGGTGGCGCAACCTCACTCCACCATCACCGGCAAGCCAATGAAGATCGAGTGGTCGGCCAACTGGGACGACAACCTGGGCGGCACGCCGGAGACCGGGCACGACGACCCCGTCATCAAGAAGATCAAGTCTGACGTCACCGATCGCGTGAAGTTCGAATTCGAGCAGGCGTTCATGTTCTACCTGCCGCGCATCTGCGAGCACTGCCTCAACCCGGCATGCGTCGCCGCGTGCCCCTCGGGTGCCATGTACAAGCGCGAGGAAGACGGCATCGTGCTGGTTGACCAGGACGCCTGCCGCGGCTGGCGGATGTGCGTCACCGGGTGCCCCTACAAGAAGGTGTTTTTCAACCACAACACGGGCAAGGCGGAGAAGTGCACGATGTGCTACCCGCGCATCGAGGCCGGCCAACCGACGGTTTGCTCCGAGACATGCGTGGGACGCCTGCGCTACCTGGGGCTCTTTCTCTACGACGCCGACCGCGTGGCCGAGGCCGCAGCAACCCCGGATGAGAAGGACCTCTACGAGGCCCAGCTCGACATCATCCTGGACCCCCACGACCCGGAGATACAGGCGCAGGCCCAGCGCGACGGGATCCCCGACGACTGGATGGAGGCCGCGCGCCGTTCGCCCGTCTACCGCCTCGCTAAGGACTTCCGAGTGGCGCTCCCTCTACACCCCGAATACCGCACCATGCCGATGGTCTGGTACATCCCGCCGCTGTCCCCCGTGGTTGACGCGTTGCGCGAAACGGGGCACGACGCGGAAGACGCCAGCAACTTGTTTGGGGCCCTGCGCTCGCTGCGTATCCCCATGGAATACCTCGCGGAACTCTTCACTGCGGGCGACACCAAGCCCGTCATGCGCGCGCTCGACACGCTGTCCGCGATGCGCGCGTATATGCGCGACCAGAATGTGGGCAACCCGCTGCAGCCCGAGTTACCGCAACGGGTGGGACTCACCGAGACGGAGATGCTCGAGCTGTACCGACTGCTGGCCATCGCGAAGTACGAGGACCGCTACGTGATCCCTTCGGCTCACGCCGAGGTGGGCAAGGAGCTGGAGGACCTGGCGTGCTCGCTCGACAGCATCGGCGGGCCCGGGCAGTTCCCCGAGGGCAAGGGCGGTACGGCCACCGCCGTGGCGCCGCCGCGCCCTATCGCCGCGGAGAGTTTCCACGCGCTCAAGGGGCAGAGCCACCTGCGCTCCGACCCCACCTCGAGGACCTCCGCAGACATCAACCTGCCTAACTGGGACGGCAAGGGTGTCCCGCTCGGCATGCCGATGATCCGGAAGTCCGATGACTGATCAACTGACCGCCGCGGGACGCCTCGCTGCGTCCTGGCTGCTGTGGTACCCCGACGATGCGCTCACCGAACGGCTGCCCGCAATCAAGCAGGTGGTGCCCGAACTCGCGCCCAAGGTACGTGAGCCTCTCACGCTCTTCATCGAAGCTCTGGACAGCACTGACCGGCTCGAACTGCAGCGCCACTACGTCGCGATCTTCGATATGAAGCTCAAGGCCAGCCCGTACCTGTCGTTCTGGACCGATGGGGATACCCGCAACCGAGGCTTCTCGATCCTGCGATTCAAGCAGGCGTATCTCACCGAAGGATTCGAGGTGGACGATGCCGAACTTCCCGACCACCTTTCCGTGGTCCTCGAGTTCGCAGCCGTGGGCAACTCGCTTACCGGCGACGCGCTCCTCGTGGAGCATCGGGTCGCGATTGGCCTACTCCGTGCGGCGCTGGAGAAATTCGAGTCCCCCTACGTGCACGTGGTCGATGCGGTGCTGGCGACCCTGCCAGCGATGACCCGCGAAATATCCGACCGGATGGCGTCGCTCGCGAAGCAGGGACCGCCCACCGAGATGGTTGGCCTCGACTCCTTTCCCACCTCGCTTAACCTTGCCGAACTCGGAGGCCGTCGATGAGCAACCTGCTGGCCGCCGCAACTGCCGCAGCTGCCTTCTCGGTGGATGTCGCAGGGCCCTCGACACCGAACCTGCTGCTGTGGGTCGCGTTGCCCTACGCCGCCTTCGCGACGCTCATCGTGGGCCTCGTGTGGCGGTATCGCTATGACAAGTTCGGCTGGACCACGCGTTCCAGCCAGTCGTACGAGAACAAGATCATGCGCATCGCGAGCCCGTTGTTCCACTTTGGGATCATCGCGGTCTTCTTCGGACACGTCCTTGGCCTGCTTATCCCCGAGGCATGGACCGAAGCGATTGGACTGCAGGAGAGCACCTATCACGCGCTCACATTGCCGCTCAGCCTCGTCGCCGGTGCCGCAGCCGTCATCGGACTGGTGATGCTGATCTACCGCCGCCGCTCCACTCCGCAGGTGTTCCGGCGGACCACCAAGAACGACAAGACGATGTACGTGTTCCTAGGCGCGGCGATGCTTCTGGGCATCTTCAGTTCATGGGCCGCGTCGGGGCTCTTCAACGACGGCCACAATTATCGCGAGGATGTCTCCGTCTGGTTTAGGTCGATTATGCTACTCCAACCTCAGCCCGAGGCCATGGCGGCCGCACCGATGTACTTCCAGTTGCATGTGGTCGCGGGACTTCTGCTGTTCGCTGTATGGCCATTCACCCGATTGGTGCACGTGTTCTCCGCGCCAATCCAGTACCTGACTCGCCCCTACGTGGTTTACCGCAGTCGCTCACCGCACCGTGCAGGCAACCGCGCGACGCGCCGGGGATGGGAACCCATGCGGCACGACTGACGCCCTGCACCTCGTACCAGCAACACCGTTTCCGCCACCACCGAACCACGCTAAGCAACACTTGGCGCCAACTCCTAGACTGGGTGTATGACAAACGAACTTCGCGATGTCCTGTGCGCCGTTATTACTGTGTCTGATCGTGCGTCCCGGGGCGAACGCCAGGACACCAGCGGCGAGGCAATTGCCGACGCACTACGAGAAGCGGGTGCCGATGTCGAGCACTCGATCGTCAGCGACGGCATCGACACCGTGCTAGGAGCGTTGCGTGCGTCCACGTCGACCGGAGCGCGCGTGGTGATCACGACGGGAGGCACTGGCATAGCCCCCCGCGACTTCACACCGGAGGCCACCGCGAGTATCATCTCCCGCACCATCCCTGGTATCCCCGAACTCCTGCGCAGGGTCAGCGGCGCGTCCGTTCCCACGGCAGCGTTGTCGCGCGGCATCGCGGGCGTTACTGGCGGGCCGATCACAGCTATCGTCATCAACCTTCCGGGGTCGCTCGACTCCGCAACAGCAGGAATCGATGCTCTGCTTCCGCTACTGCCTCACATGATCGCGCAGCTGGACGGCGAGGACCATTGATCGCTCTCGCCCGCGTCACCGCTGATCCGCTGTCGCTCGAGGAGCACGTCAGCGCGGTCTCAGGCGCGAGGCGCGGGGCGATCGCGACGTTCATCGGGACGGTGCGCGATAATGACCCGTCCGTTGATGGCGAGGTGACCCACTTGGACTACACCTCTCACCCCGCCGCGCAGGCGACAATCGAGCGCATCGCTGAGGAAATCTGCGGGGGCGACGTGTCCGCCGCCGTCACCCACCGCATCGGCCTCCTTGGGGTGGGTGATGCCGCGATAGTAGCGGCTGTCTCTGCCGCACACCGCGCCGAGGCCTTCGACACCTGCCGGGTTCTCGTGGAACGGATCAAAGCCGAGCTGCCCGTGTGGAAGCGCGAGATTTTGGCCGACGGCTCACACACCTGGGTAGGTATCTCATGACCGCTGGCGCACTCCTTGACCGCTTTGGCCGCGAACACCGCGACCTGCGCATCAGTCTGACCGACCGCTGCTCGCTGCGCTGCACCTATTGCATGCCGGCCGAGGGCGTGCCGTGGCTCAAAGCAGACACCATGCTGACCACCGAGGAGCTGGTGCGCGTGGCCCGAGTCGGGGTCGAGATGGGCATCAGCGAGATCCGCCTCACCGGCGGGGAACCCCTGCTGCGACCCGATGTGGTGGACGTTGTGGAGCGCATGGCGAATCTTGAGGGTCCCCACGGGCGCCCCGAGGTGTCGCTGACCACCAACGGCCTGCGCCTGCCGGGGCTGTCGGCCAAGTTGCGCGACGCCGGACTCGCGCGCGTCAACGTGTCGCTGGACACGCTGCGGCGTGAACGCTTCACCGAGCTCACGCGCCGCGACCGGATCACCGATGTTTTCGCCGGCCTTGCGGCGGCCGATGCTGCGGGCCTGTCCCCCATCAAGATCAACGCCGTTGCGATGCGGGGCGTGAACGACGACGAGATCGTGGAGCTCACGCAGTTCTGCGTGGACCACGGGTACCAGATGCGGTTCATCGAACAGATGCCGCTGGACGCCGGGCACACGTGGGACCGGGGCGTGATGGTGACGGGCGAGGAGATCCTGGCCCAGCTCACCGCGCACTACAAACTGACCGAGCGCGGAGACCGCGGCGCAGCGCCCGCGCAGGTGTGGGACATCGACGGCGGGCCGGCATCGGTGGGCGTCATCGCGTCGGTCACTGCGCCGTTCTGCGGAACCTGCGACCGCGTGCGCCTCACCGCCGACGGGCAGCTACGCGCGTGCCTGTTCGCGCGCAAGGAGTCGGATATCCGGGCTCTGGTACGCGACGGCTCGGACGACGCGGCTATCGCCGCCGCGATCACCGCGTGCCTGCAGCTCAAGCAGCCCGGCCACGACATCGACGACCCGGCCTTCCTGCAGCCCGACCGTCCGATGAGCGCAATCGGCGGATAGCCCGACCCTTCGCCAATCCGCGGCGTTGAGGTGCACAGCAGGACCCCGTTTGGAGAGCTGTGGTCGCCTATTCCGCCGATAAGGGCTCTGGGCACATGTCACCATTCGCGGTGATGGCGAGCGTTCCGTCCGGACCAGCCAGGAGGTCTGCCATCGCTAGCTCATTGCTGACACTGGCTTTCGAAATGGCGTCCTCGGATTCAACTATTCGTGAAGCAACCAAATTGACGGAGATGATTTCGTCCCCATTGACGCTGAAGACCCGGGAGTCCCCAGACGCGATCTCCGTGCCGTCATAAATTTCCCAGTCAGAGCGAGCGTCGTATACGCCGAACTGGAGATTCTCGCCGCAGTCGTTTGTCACGCGGATATCGGTACCGCCAGAGGCGCAACTCGAGAGCACGAACACCCCCAGCACAGTAACTAGAGCTTTGACAACTTTGGCGTGATGCACCTGAACCCCCATTCCTGTTTCAGAGTACACAGAAACGGTCCAGGAGCAGTGAATAGCGGGTGGATTAACGAGTAGCACCATTAATGAAACACGTCGATCCCACCCATACCGGAGGATACTCAGGGCTACACGGTATCTGTGGGCAGGCTTGCGATCAGACGAAGCGATGAAACGAGTGGACATGCATGACTGGGCATGGGCGTTGGTTGGTGTCTTCGGTGGCCTGGTGCTTTTGTGGCTAATCCTCATCGCCACTATCTGGATCACCCGTCCCGATCAGATGCGAATTCGGGACGCGATGCGGCTGCTACCCGATTTGATCCGGCTCATACGTCGACTCGCCGCTGACGACAGCCTCCCTAGAGGCGTGCGAGTACGGCTATGGCTCCTCCTGGGATACCTCGCTTCGCCTATCGACCTGGTACCGGACTTTATCCCGATCATCGGATACGCCGACGACGTGATTGTCGTGGTCTTGGTACTCCGGTCGACCGTCCGCCGGGCAGGATCCGCAGCTGTCACTCGGCACTGGCCCGGCACTCCCCAAGGCCTAGCCGCAGTTCAGAGACTCACAGGGATGCGGGCGTAATCCCTCGCGGATGGCCGGCTCCTCTCCCCCTCGACAATCATCCGCGGTCGTGGAGAGTGACGTGGTAGCCGTCGGGGTCGGCGAAGGTGAACGTGCGACCGAACGGTCCGTCGATTGGCGCGGAGACAATCTCGTGACCGTCCGCGGCTAGAGCATCGTGAATGGACTGAACCTCGGTGGCGTGGAGCCAGATCGCTACGCCGATGCCCGGCTGCGCAACCGTGGACAGGTCGGTAGTGGCAAGGACCTCGCGCAGCGCGAAGGCGATCGGCTTGGTCTCGAAGACAACCGCATGCGGCGGTCCCGCCTGTGAGCGAACCAGGCCGAGGTATTGCTCGTAGAACGCCTGCGATGCGTCGAGGTCGCGAGCTTGGAGTGAAATGAAGTCGGGTCCGGTGGCGGGCATGTTGGTCCTCCTAGTTATCGTGTCAGTTTGCTGACACAGAACAATCTATGTCAGAATACTGACATGAGTCAAGATGGAACCGGCGTCGACCTCGAGACGTCACTGGGTTACACGCTCAAGGAGGCGTCGAGCGCCCTGCGCGTAGCCATGGTCGAGGCGCTGCGACCGCTCGGGATGACCGTGACGCACTACTCCTGCCTCGAGCTCCTCGCCCAACGTCCGGGGCTGTCGAACTCCGAGCTTGCGCGGGGCGTGTTTGTGACTCGCCAGTCAATGAATGTGCTGCTTCAGACCCTGGAGCGAGACGGACACGTGACCCGGCCAGAGGAGGCCCCCGTCGGCAAGGTCCTCCCGATACGGCTCACGGCTCGCGGCCGACAGGCCCTCGCGAAGGCGACCGCGGCGGTTCGGCAGGTCGAGATTCGCATGCTCGCCGACCTCACCGAGGCCGAGCAATCCGACGCCTTCCGGATGCTGCAGACGATGGCACGGTCCCTGCGCGATGGCAACGGCGGCGCCTGACCCGACCCACGCCACCCAAACCGCCTGGCGTCACCGCAGATGCGGCGCTATTCTGACATTCATGCCGCACCTACGTATATCCGAGGCCGCCCGACTCATCGGAGTGAGCGACGACACCATGCGCCGATGGATCGAGGCAGAGTCGCTGCCCACTGCTAGGGACGAGTCCGGTCGCACACTCATCGACGGCGCACACGTGGCCCGCCTCGCTCACGACCACGCGGTCGCCCCCACCGACACCAGCGGCGTGGCCCGATCCGCGCGCAATCAGTTTGTGGGAATCGTGACCGCGGTGACCGCGGACACAGTCATGGCGCAGGTCGAACTCCAGTGCGGACCCCACCGGGTGGTGTCCCTCATGAGTTCCGAGGCCGTGCGCGAACTGGGTCTAGAGGTGGGAACGGTGGCCGTCGCGGTGGTCAAAGCCACCACCGTCATCATTGAGACGGCAGAGCCCAAGGCGCGCTCGTGAGGGCTGCGGCCGTGGCCGCATCGGCACTCGTCGCTCTGGCCGGGGTCGCGCTGGCGGGGTGCGCCGCGACATCGGAATCCCCCGCTCCCGAGACCGTGACAGTCTTCGCCGCCGCCTCTCTCACCCACACGTTCACGCAGATCGCCGACGACTTTGAGGCCGCCCATCCCGGCGTAAGCATCCGGCTGTCCTTCGCGGGCTCATCCGATCTCGCCACGCAGATTGTCGAGGGCGCTCCCGCGGACGTCTTCGCCTCCGCTGACCAGGCACAGATGCAGACCGTGGCCGATGCGGGCCTCTCCGCTGCCGCGCCGGTCACCTTCGCCACCAACGTGCCCGCCATCGCGGTTCCCGCGGACAATCCCGCTGGCATCGAGAGCTTCGCCGACCTGGCCAACCCCGACGTCGCCACCGTGGTGTGCGCACCGCAGGTACCCTGCGGCGCGGTGGAGCAGGCGCTCGAGCGGGCCACGGGAGTCGACATTGAACCCGTGAGCGAGGAGTCCTCCGTCACCGACGTGCTCGGCAAGGTCACCTCCGGCCAAGCCGATGCAGGAGTCGTCTACGTCACGGATATCGCCCGGGCGGGCGCGAGCGTCCTCGGCATCGCCATCCCGGGAGCCGACGTCGCGACCACCTCCTACCCGATGGCGGCAATCGCTGGATCGAGCCCCACCGCACAGGCCTTCGTCGACTACGTCGCGGGCGCTCAAGCCTCGGCAGTGTTCACCGCCGCCGGATTCGGTGCACCGTGACGCTCGCTCCCCCTGACTCCTCCGACTCCCCCACGACTAGGCGTCGCGACCCGAACGCGGCCAGTGCTAGCTACGTCCCGCCGTGGCTGCCACCCCTCGCCGTTGTGGGCGCGCTGCTCATCCTGGTCCCGCTGGTCGCCATGGCGACCCGGGTGGATTGGGCAAACTTTGGCGCGCTAGTGACGTCTGACAGCGCCGTCGCCGCCCTCGCGTTGTCCCTACGCACCTCGCTTGCCGCGACCGCGCTATGCATCGTGCTCGGGGTGCCCATGGCCATCGTGCTCGCCCGCGTGGACTTCCCCCTCAAGTCCCTCGCCCGCACGCTCGTGCTGGTGCCCCTGGTGCTTCCGCCGGTCGTGGGCGGGCTCGCTTTGCTGTACGCGTTCGGAAAGCGCGGGCTCCTGGGCGGCACGTTGGATCTGCTGGGGATCGACATCGCCTTCTCCACCACCGCGGTGGTCCTCGCCCAGACCTTCGTCGCGCTGCCCTTCATGGTGCTGACGCTGGAGTCATCGCTACGTGCCCGCGGCGCCAGGTTTGAGGGGGTCGCCGCGACGCTGGGCGCCCGACGCGGCTACGCGTTCCGCCACGTCACCTGGCCGCTGATGTGGCCGGCGCTAGTCGCGGGCACCGTGCTGTGCTTCGCGCGTGCGCTCGGCGAGTTCGGCGCCACCATCACGTTCGCCGGCAGCCTCGAGGGCGTGACCCGCACCGTCCCCCTAGAGATCTACCTGCAACGCGAGGTTGACCCCGACGCCGCGGTGGCGCTGTCGCTGCTGCTGATCGTCATCGCGCTGGTGATTGTGGGCCTCGCGTACCGGCGGCCCGCCAACCGGAGCGCGCGATGAACCTGACGGCGTCCGCCACCATCGCCGCGCGCGGCCTCGACGCAAACATCACCGTCGAGGCGGGGCGCACCCTGGCGTTGCTGGGCCCCAACGGGTCGGGCAAGTCGTCGCTGCTCGGGGTACTCGCGGGCCTGCTGCGGCCCGACGCCGGTAGCGCGCGACTGGGAGAATCTGAGTTGTTCGAAGTCTCGCTCTCTGACGCACGGTGGCCGCGCCCGGACGAGCGGCCCATCGGCCTGCTTGGGCAGGACCCGATGCTTTTCCCCCACCTGAGCGCGCTCGACAACGCGGCCTTCCCCCTGCGGGCGGCAGGCGCGTCCCGGTCAGACGCCCGTGAGGCCGCGTTGACGTGGCTGCGCGCGGTGGACGCCGAGTCCCTCGCGGCGTCCCGTCCGGGAGCCCTCTCCGGCGGTCAGGCGCAGCGAGTCGCCATCGCCAGAGCGCTCGCAGCCGAGCCCGCCGTCCTGCTGCTGGACGAGCCGCTTGCCGCACTCGACGTGGACGCGGCCGTCACGATCCGGGCTCTCCTCGCGACCGTGCTGCGGGGCCGGACCGCCATCCTCGCGACCCACAACGTCGTTGACGCCTCGATGCTCGCGGACGACATCGCCGTGCTGCACGACGGCGGGATCGTCGAGACGGGTCCCACGCGGGACGTCTTGGCTCGACCCCAGCACCCGTTCACGGCCCGCATGGCCGGGCGCGGCCTCATTCCCGGCGTCCGCACTCAGACGGGTATTCAACTGCCGGACGGGACAGCACTCGCGGGTGTTTCTTTCGCAAGCAATACACCAACGGCCGATGCGGCTTTTGACGATGCCGCGCCCGGCACAGACGCGCTGCTCACGGTCCGGCCCGCGGCGGTCCGGGTGACGCTCCCGACCCCGGTGGGACCGCCGAGCGGGCCGAACGCCATCACCGCGACCGTCACCGCGGTAGAAACCCACGCGGAATCGCTGCGGATCTGGGCGGGAGGGCTGATCGCGGATCTGGATCACGAACTGGCCCGCGATCAGGCGCCGACCATCGGCGATACGGTCACGCTTCACGTCGACCCCGCACAGGCGGTCGTGTATCGCGCGTTGCCACCACAGTGAGTGGGCCGCTATCTCACCGTTCTTTAGGCCATTTGAACCACACCATGTTTCACTCAGGTCATGACGACGAGCGGCCCCCCACTGATCGAGCTTCACCCCTACGCACCGACCGATCTCGATTTGCTTTGTCGCGCGAATACTCCCGAACTCATGGATCAGATGGGCGGAGTCGAGGACTACGCCGGCGTCATGAGGCGTCATGAGAGATACCTGCACCTTCCCGCCGACCAGCAGGGTCAGCAGTTCCGCGTCACCATCCCGGGCCACCTCGAGGGCGTCGGAATGGTCGGATGGTGGGCCCAAGTCGATCAGCCAATTCGCACCTTGGAATGTGGATGGTCGATCGAGGCGCCGTACCGCGGGCGCGGGATCGCCTCCGCCGCTGCGCTTGTGATGCAGAAGCTCCTACGCGCTAGCGGCGACTTGGCCGACCTCCACGCCTATCCGCGACACGACAATGCCGCGTCGAACGCCGTGTGCCGCAAAGCCGGGTTCACATTAGTTGGCACCGTGACCGACCCTTCGGTCGGAGGGGGCGAAATAGTGCTTAACGATTGGGTCTGTCGCCTCGCCTCTCGCACCGACTAGCGGCGCCGGTGGACTCTATCCCCCCGCGAAGGGCGGCAGCACGTCCAAGGTGGAGCCATCGGCAACGACCTCGCCTGGCTCTACCCTGCGCCCATCAACCATGAGCGCGCATTGGCGCCACACCCGGGCAAACTCGTCGCCACTCGTAGCGATGAGCTGCACGGCTATCTGACTCGTCGTTCCCGACGGCACCGACGTCTCCTCGCAGCCGGCGGCCTCTGCTGCCGCGGCGAAAAGCCTCACGGTCACCATCAGCCGGGCATCTCTTCGGTCCACGACAGCGCGAGCGCGCTGGCCTTGCGGGACGCCTCGGCCACGGCATCGGCGCCGCCGCCGTTGAGCGCGGCGGCGTAACCCACCAGGAACGTCGCGAGTGGAGCCGCCGGCCTGGTCACCGAGTGTGCTGCGTCGCGGGCAACGTCAAGGAGGCCCTGAATATCGACCTCGTCAAGACTGATCCCCAGTTCGACAGACAGCGCCGCCACCCAGGATTCGAGCTGCGCGGGTGAAGTCATGATGGCTCCCCTAGATTGCTACGCCATGGGCGCGCGCCCCAGCGGTCTGCGTCTTGCCACGTATCGACGTCATCACTCGCGTGGTGAAGTCCGAGCACCGCTACCATCTCGAGTTCGCGGGTCAAATCCTTCATAGAGGCGCCCGTGAGCTGCGGCAGAGCGCGTGCGGCGTTGACGAGCGAGAGTGCGCGATACACGGCCAGCAGTGGCTGAGAACGATCCATGCCATCAATCACCCACGCGCCGTCGCTTTCCCCACCGAGGGATCCGGCTCCACCGCCGGATCGGGTGCCGTCGTCGCTCGTCGAGCCGCCATCGCCATCGCCATCGCCGTCCCCATCGTGACGAGAGGCGACGGCACCCACAAGGGCGGGCACGGCATCGGCCGCATTGGGCATGTCACAGGCCAGACAAAGCACATAGTCGTCGGGGCCAAAGCCGCCGGGGCCGCCGGCGCCCATCTGAGCGAGGGCGTCAAGCCCCGCGGCGATGCCAGCTGCCGGGCCGCCATTGGGAGGGTCTTCGCAAGTGACGTGGATTCCATCGCGCGCCAATGAGTCTGGACCCACGACGACGATCGGAGTCGCCTGGGCCACCTTGCACGCCGCCAACGTGAGGTCGAGCAGAGTGTCCTCACCTACGATCAGGTCCGGCTTGGACGATCCCCCAAGCCTGCGCGCGGTTCCGCCTGCGAGCACAATCGCAAATATGGTCATGACTTGCGGCTCCAATCTCCGGACTTGCCGCCGGTTTTGGCGACCAACTCCACGCCCCGGATGGACGTGCCCTTGTCCAGCCCCTTAACCATGTCCACGACGTTCAGCGCGGCGACACTCACCGCGGTGAGTGCCTCCATCTCGACCCCCGTGCGGTCCGCGGTACGCGCGGTGGCTTCAATCGCGACGCCACCATCAACTACCTCGAGGTCCACCACAACGCCGTGCACTCCGATGACGTGAGCCAGCGGCAGGAGGTCGGGTGTCTTTTTCGCTCCTGCTATGCCGGCGATGCGCGCGACCGCGAGCACGTCGCCCTTGGGCACCAAGCCGTCCCTCAACGCGGCAACCACGTGTGGCGCGCACTCGACAAAACCACGCGCCGTCGCGCTACGAATGGTGGGCTGTTTGTTTGTCACATCGACCATGCGGGCGTGTCCCGCCGAGTCCAAATGTGTAAAGTTCGTCACGGTTCTTCGCCTCTCAAAGTGAAAATCTTATGAGCTCCACGGTATCGCCCTTGGCAACCGCATCGACGTTTGCGGGAACCACCACGAGCGCCTGGGCCAGCGCGAGGCTGGCGACGAGGTGCGAGCCGGAGCCGCCGCCGGTCGCCGGCACGACGGTTCCGTTTGCTTGGAATCGCACGGGCATGTACTGCTGACGCCCGGGCGGGGTAGTCCATCCGCTCGCGACGGTTGCGCTTTCGCGCGGCCGATGCGGCGACACGCCCCGCAACACGCGCAGCATGGGTGCGACGATCACCTCGAAGGAGACGAGCGACGAGACGGGGTTGCCCGGCAGGCAGGCGATCGGCGTGCCATCCGGCGCCCCAGCCCGAACCTTTCCCAATCCCTGTGGCTTTCCGGGCTGCATCGCGACCTGCACGAACTCGACCCCGCGCTGCGCTAGCGCGCCCTTGACCACGTCGTACGCGCCCGCGCTCACCCCGCCGGACGTCACGATGAGGTCTGCCTGAACACTATCGAGCGCCTCCAGTAGCGCCTGGGCAGTGTCCCCCACGTGGTTGAGAACCAACGGGGTTCCGCCCGCGCGCTGCACGCTGGCGGCGAGTACTACTGAGTTCGAGTCGTAGATCTGACCGGGGCGCAGCACCCCACCTGGTGCCACCAACTCATCGCCGGTAGCGAGAATCGCGACCACGGGGCGGGGAATCACCGTCAGTCGAGCCACGCCCACGCTCGCGGCTGCGGCCAACTGCGAGGGTCCCAGCAGTACGCCCGGCTCCATGACCGACTGGCCAGTGGCAATATCCTCGCCACGTCCACGAATGTGCGTACGCCCGGCAGGCGCTGCGAAGATCCGCACCGCAGCACCGTCCGCAGCCACTGGCTGGAACATCTCAAAACTTGTGGACGTTGCCTCCACCGGAATCACGAGATCAGCACCCAGCGGGAGCGGAGCGCCCGTCATGATGCGCACTGCACAACCTGATGTGACCGTGAGACCGAGGCCAGAGCCGGCGACGCTCTCCCCCGCCACGCGCAGCGTCACTGGGCAATCTGCGGTCGCACCCTCAACGTCCGCCCGCAACACCGCGAAGCCATCCATCGCGGAGTTGTCAAAAGGCGGTGAGTCGATCTGTGCAGTGACTCGCTGAGCAAGAACGAGCCCCAACGACTCGGACAGCGGCAGCTCGCGCGCGGGCAGCACCGAGACAAGTCCCAGGGCGGCGGCCGCGTGCTCGTCGACGCTACGCATGGGTCCCCGGCGCTGCACTGCCAGTAGCGCCTGCTGGCCCCGCCTCACCTGCGACGCCCACCAACAGGGAACGCCATTTCCCGGAGCGACCGTCCAATACCTCGATGCGACCTTCTAGCGTTGTCCCTGCGCCACTCGCGAGTTTGATGGCCTCCGTCGCCATGGCAGTCGCGACCTGGCCACAGACGGTGCCGAGCACCGGACCACTGTCACACACGTCAAGATCCAGCTCGGGCTCCACGGGGAAGGCGTCACGCAGGCGCACACGAGATCCAAAGGCGGTCACCTGTCCGTGCCAACCCTGCACCGCCCCCCACGCGACGGGTATGCCCAGGCGGGCCGTGGCATCGTCAATGAGGAGCCTTGCGTGAAAGGTGTCGGTGGCATCGAGCACCACGTCGTGGCCTGCGAGCGTAGCGTCGGCATTGGCTGCGGTTAACCGGGTGGAAACCGCGGTGACCCGGCAACCTGGAGCGATCGCCCCGAGCCTGCGCTGAGCGGCATCAACTTTGCCCTCGCCGACGTCCTCCGGACCAAAGAGAATCTGCCTGTGCAGGTTGGTCACGGAGACGGTGTCCGAGTCGATCAGGGTGAGGTGCCCCACTCCCGCAGCCGCGAGATACAGCGCAGCCGGGCACCCCAGGCCGCCGACCCCCACAATGGCTACCGAGGCCTCAGCGAGCGAGCGCTGACCGGCGTCGCCAAAGCCTGTGAGGGTGCGTTGGCGCACAAACGCATCGACTGCGAGCGCATCGGAATCGGCGTCGACTACAGCGGTATCGGCGCCGGCCGCCGCTGCGATGAATCGATCAGGCTCCACTCGCCTCACGATACCGGTCCGCGATGATGTCCAGAAGCAAGGGATGAGGCGCGAGGGGACCAGTGAAGTGATCGGCCCCCGCCTCCTCGATGCGGCCCTGGAAGAAACCTGGCGACAACAAGAACGACGCGACCGCAACCTCCATGTCCTCGCCGTGAACGCGAGCGGCCACGACCGCCTCGGCGACGCTGGGCTTAATGCCCGCCGCGTAGCCCACTCGCACCGGACCGCCCCAGTGCACCCTGAGCATGTCGGCCGCCGCCTCCGTATCCGCCTGAGAGCGAGGGTCAGACGAGCCCGCCGCGGCCAAGACCAGCGTGGCGGTCTCGGGGACACCTGCGTGGCGCACGCGTTCCAGCACGATGTCGATGAGCCGCTCGTCGGGGCCTAGCGCGGGCGCCGCGACCACGTCGGGACGACCCTCGATGGCTTTCGCGATGTCGACGTAGACGTGATAGCCACCGCCTAGTAACAGCGGGACCACAATGGCGGCTGGCCCGGCTCCGGGCGAATTAGCCTCGATTCCCGCGACCACCACGTCCACCTTGGGGTCCTGCACGTCGACGTAAGCGTCACGCACCTCGACACCCAAGGACTCACGGACTGCGTCAAGAAGGTCCCGGATGACCTGCTGGCCAGCCGGCTCGCGGGTGCCGTGAGCGCATCCAATCAGCACCGGCCTATCGGTTCGGCTCTCTTCGCTTAACCGCTGGTCGCTCGTGTGATCGTTGTTCATTCGCTAACCCCCAATGCGTAGCCTCGCTTGACGACCGTCCGTACGAGGCCCTTGGACCCTGCGTTGTCACGCAGACGATTAATAGCCGCCTCCACGGCGTGAGGCCCGGCTTGTGCACCGGGCAGCAACTGCGCCAACTCGTCACGAGTCAGCACATTGCCCTGCGCGCCGGCGAGTGCGCGCAGAATTTCCAGGCCGGTGGGGGTCAAGGGCAACACCTGACCGTCAAGCACCGCCGTGGTCGCCCTCATCACCAACGTTCCGCCCGCGGTGACGATGCCGGAGGAGTTTTCCGAGTATCGCCGCACCAGCTCACGGATAAGAGCTCCAAGGCGCCAGCGATCCGGATAACAGACCGTGAAGCCTGCGTCCTCAAGCGGTCGCGCGGTGACTGGCCCCACAGCGGCCATCACCAACGAACCGTTGGCGCTCCGACGCGCAACCTCGCCAACGACGCCAAGTTCGTTCGCCGTCTTCAGCCACTCTTGGGCACCAGGCGCAGAGGTAAATAGCACGGCATCGGCAGTGCCGCTCGCGGCGCGTTGCACCCACTCGCGGTGCACCTCAGGGTCTTTCGGCGGCCCCCACCCATAGACCACGAGGCTTTGCACCTGAGCGCCCGCACTCGCGAAGGCCTCGTCGAGCCCATCGGAACCGTTGCCATGATGTTGGACCGCGATCCGTAGCCCCGCGACTCCCTCAGCGAGCAGGTAGTCGCGCAATTCGGCGGCAGTCTCAGTCTCCGCGACCCAGTCTGCCTCGAGCCCAGCTGCCTGGATCGCGCCTCTTGCCTTGGGCCCCCGAGCGACCAGGCGCGCGCCACGCAAGCAGGAAAGTAGTTCTTCGGCGAGACCCGCAGCATCGGCGGCCTCGATCCAGCCACGGAAGCCGATGCCGGTGGTGGCGACGACCACCTGGGGAGGATGGGAGATCAGCGCGCGGGTGTCCGCGATCAGCTGTTCATCGTCGAGGTGCGGCACCGTGCTGAGCGCGGCCGCATGCTGCACGGTGGCTCCACGTCGCTCAAGCGCTGATGCCAGTTCTCGTTTGCGCCGGTCAGCGGTGATCACCATGACGCATCCCGTGAGGGGTTCACCAGCAATGTTCACTCGGAGCTCCTCAACGTTGGGGTCGCGGCGACGGAGGACGCCAATAGACCAGGCCGTGCCACCTCTCCGATGACGATAACGGCTGGAGGTTTCACTCCGGTTTCGGACGCGATTCGGGCAATATCCTCTAGGGCAGCGCGAGTGACACGCTCGTGCGCCGTGGTCCCGCTTTCAATCACCGCCACGGGGATCCGGGCGTCGACTCCGGCAGTGATCGCCGCGGCAACGATGCCCGGAAGGGCGGAAACTCCCATCAGCACGACGACAGTAGCGCCGGCAAGCATCGCCGCGATTGCGGCTGGATCTGCGCCCGCGTGACCAGTGGTGACAAGTACCGAGGTTGCTATCCCCCGCTGTGTCACGGGGATTCCAACAGCGGCAGGCACGGACAGCGCCGAGGTCACGCCGGGCACCACTTCGTAGTCCACGCCCGCGCTCAAGCAGGCGTTGACCTCCTCGCCGCCGCGGCCAAAGACGAACGGGTCGCCGCCCTTGAGACGGACTACCGTCTTGCCCTCAAGAGCGCGCTGCACGAGCAACCGATTGATCTCCGCCTGAGGCACGGGGTGGTTGTCGGGAGACTTGCCCACGTTGATCACCTCAACGTCGTACGGCAGCGTCGACAAGATCGCGGAAGACCCGAGCCTGTCGGTGACCACCACATCGGCCTCAGACAGTGCCTGGCGTCCGCGGATGGTCAGCAGACCGGCGTCGCCGGGTCCGGAGCCCACCAGAATCACTCGCCCGGCACCAGGGCGATGCCGGCGCAGATCGACGTCCCCGCCGTCCACGACGCGCGCAATCGCGTCCCGCACTGCGCGCACGCGCGCAGGGTCGGGCGCGTCAAGCGAAACCACCCCAATCCCCAGGTCGCCGTGAGTCGACGTGGCGGCCGCACGAGCGGTCCCCAGCGCCGCATCGGACGCATTGATGCACCACACGCGGCGCTCACCAGCCTGCGCCGCGAGGCGGGCATTGACCTGGGCGTCGCTTGTGGCCAGCAACGCGAACCAGGCGCCGTCCAGGTCGGAGTCCTCCGCGAAGCGCCGGCGCCATTCGAGGTCGCCGTGACTCGCCTGCCTCGCGATGTCCTCTGAGACCTCGGGCGCGATCACCACCACATCCGCGCCTTCGGAAAGGAAACGCTGGAGTCGCCGCGTCGCGACCTTGCCTCCCCCAGCCACCACTACGCGCTTGCCACGGAAATCAAGTCCAAAAAGTGAGGTCACTCGCCACCCGCCAGGTTGATGTACACCTGGCCATTGTCCTGGGTGACGGCGTATGTCACCAAGTTTGCCCCGTTGCCCTGCTTGGGCTCCTTGTCCATCGACGCGAGGCACTCCCCGGTCACTAGCGAAAATACCTGCTTGTAGATAGGCGAGGCGATGGTCGGGATGTCACCCTTGGAGCCCGTAATGCCTCGCGACATCACCGAGGCACCGGAGAACGGGTCGAGGTTCTGCACCGCGTACAGCGCACCATCGCTCAGCAAGAACAACGCCACCTGGGTGTCACCAATGATGGCCGCCACCCCGAGCTCTGGCGTCAGTTGCGCGACGTCGCACACGTACACGGCGGCAGGCGCACGTTGCGCGGCCGTCTGAGCGGCACTCGTCATGAGCGAATCTCCAGGGTGGTCGAGGCGATCAGCACCGGTGAGTTCTTGCGCTCGTCTGCGGTGGCAGGGCGGCGCTGGCCGCGCTCCGGCATGTACGCGAGCGTGGGATCTGGCTGGTCAGGTGCATTGATGAACGAACTGAACTGACGCAGGCGCTCTGGGTCACTGAGGACCGCCTTCCATTCATCCTCGTAGGTGTCGACGTGGCGATCCATGTGCGCATCCAGATCAGCGCAGATGCCCAGGGAGTCATTCACCACGATGTCACGGATCGCATCCAACCCTCCCTCATATTCGAGCTGCCACGGAGCAGTGCGCTGCAGCCGATCCGCCGTGCGGATGTAGAGCATGAGGTAGCGGTCAATGACCTTGAACACGGTCGCGTCATCCACGTCCTCGACGAGCAGCCGCGCGTGGACCGGGGTGAAGCCGCCGTTGCCGCCTACATACACATTCCAGCCGTTGTCTGTGGCAATCACCCCGACATCCTTGCCGCGCGCCTCTGCGCACTCTCTGGCGCAACCCGAGACGCCCAACTTGAACTTGTGGGGGCTGCGCAGACCGCGATACCGCAGCTCCAGAGCGATCGCCATGGTCGTGGAATCCTGAACACCGTAGCGACACCAGGTGGAACCCACGCATGACTTCACCGTGCGCAGCGACTTGCCGTATGCCTGCCCCGACTCCATGCCTGCGTCGACCAGCCGCTTCCAGATCTGGGGCAGCTGCTCCAGGCGCGCACCGAACATGTCGATCCGTTGACCACCCGTGATTTTGGTGTAGAGGTCGTAGTCCGTGGCGATTTGGCCAATCAGAATCAAGTGCTCGGGCAGAATCTCGCCGCCAGGCACTCGCGGCACCACGGAGTAGGTGCCATCCTTCTGCATGTTCGCCATGACACGGTCGTTGGTGTCCTGCAGCGCCGCGCGGTCCTGCGACAGCACATGCTCGTTGTGGAGCGAAGCCAGGACCGATGCCACGGTGGGCTTACAGACGTCGCAGCCGCGACCCGTGCCGAAGCGCTCGATGATCGCGGAGAAGGTGCGCAGGTCGCTGACGTGGATCGCGTCGAAGAGTTGGGCGCGCGAGAACTCGAAGTGCTCGCATAGTGCATGGGAGATCTCGATCCCTGACTTCTCGAGCTCGATGCCGACGATCTTCTTCACGAGCGACACGCACGAGCCGCAGGAGGTGCCGGCCTTGGTGCAGGCCTTCACTGCAGCGATGTCGGTGCACCCGTGCTCGGTGACGGCACCACGGACGGCGCCAGCCGTGACGTTGTTGCACGAGCAGACGTTCGCCGAGTCCGGCAGGTCGACGTTCGGTCGCTCAATGGCGCCCTCCGGCAGGAGCCACCCGGCGGGGTCGCCGCCCAGTTCGGAGCCCACCATGGGACGCAGCGATGAGTACGCCGAGGCGTCGCCCACCAACACCCCGCCCAAGAGCGTTCGCGCGTCATCGGTGAGGACGAGCTTCTTATAGACGCCAGCGACCGGGTCCGCGTAGACCAACTCGAGCGCGCCAGGGGTAACGCCATGCGCATCGCCGAACGATGCGACGTCCACCCCGAGTAGTTTGAGCTTGGCCGCGGTATCCGCACCCGGGTATAGCGAGTCACCACCCAGGAGTCGGTCCACCGCGATTTCAGCCATGGTGTTACCAGGAGCGATAAGTCCGATGCAGGCTCCCTGGATGCAGGCCACCTCGCCGATCGCGCTAATGGCGGGGTCATCGGTGAGGCACGTGTCATCTACCACGATGCCACCACGCGCTCCCATTGCGAGTCCGGACTGCCTGCCGAGTTCATCACGAGGGCGCACACCGGTGGCGAAGACCACCACGTCTGCCAACTGTTCCGCACCATCAGCGAAGACCAAGCGTCCCACGCGACCCGTCTTGTTCGCCTTGATCGACTGAGTGACTGTGTTGACCCTGACGGTGACGCCCAGACTTTCCACGAGACGTCGCAGCGCCGCTCCTCCACCAGGGTCTACCTGGAGATTCATCAGCCGGTCCCCGGACTGAATGACAGTACTGGTCGCACCGAGTTCCTGAAGCGCTCCCGCGGCCTCGAGCCCCAAGAGCCCGCCGCCGATGACGGCGCCGCGCACGGGTCGGCCTTCTTCCTTTGCCCGCCGTTCCACGTAGATGCGAAGCGCGGCCACGTCGTCGATGGTGCGGTAGACGAACACTCCCGGCAGGTCCGCGCCCTCGAGGGGCGGTGCCCACGCGTACGAACCGGTCGCCATAATCAGGTGGTCGTACCCGTACGTCTGGGAGTTCTTAACCGTGACAGTCCTTGCGGTGCGGTCGATCTTTGTGACCAGCGCGTCGCGGTGCAGTGTGACGAGCGGGTCGTCCCAGAGTTCCCGATCCCCAAGCTCCAGGTCCTCCGGGTGGCGTCCGGTGAAGTAACTAGTCAGCGCGACCCGGTCGTAAGGGCGGCGCGGCTCCTCGGCCAGCACCGTGACCGCGTACTTACCGGTGTCATCGCGCGCCCGCATCGCCTCGGTGAAGCGATGCGCGACCATGCCCCCGCCCACCACGACGATCCGCTGAGTGGTGCCTAGCTCGTGTGTTGCGCTCATGGGTTAGCCCTTCGTCCGCCCCGCGAGCGCGGGGACTTTGGTGGTCTTGTCTGACTTTGCGCAGTGGTCCAAAATTTCCCCCACGAGGGCGCGGCAGTCGCCGCAGCCGGTCGAGGCACGAGTGGCCTTGGCGACGTCCTCGGTAGTGGTGCAGCCCGCGTGCACTGCGGCAACGATCGCGCCCTTGCTCACCGAGTTGCACTGGCACACCGGATGGTCGTCGCCCATGTCCTCCACCGACGTAGCGACCGCCTGGATGGCGCCGGCCAGCGGGCGGATGATCAGGTGAGCGGGGTCACTGGGCACGGGAATCATGCGCGTGTACATCGCGCTGAGCTCGGCTGCGGCTGACTTATCGCCCACCACCGTGGCACCCACGAGGAGACCGTGCGACACCACGACCTCCACAAAACGGCCGATGGCGGGGTCACTCATGCGTACCGCGCGCAGCTCGCGCTCGCCGTGGTCGAATTTGCCGGACAGGCCCATGGTCACGACATCCAGGCCCGGCGCCTTGACTCGGACCACGTTGGTCAGGTCGGCATCGAGCTCGTCGCCGCCGTCACGCGCCGAGTCAATCAGCGTCGGGGTCCGTGTTCCCGACCGCTCGGACCACGCCTCGACGAGGCGCACGGCCTGGTCCCATCCCTGCGCTACGAGCCCCGTGCCACCCTCTGGGGGCTGCGCGCAGTCCCCTATCGCGAATACGCGCGGGTCCGCGAGAGTCGCCAGGTCGTCGCCCACCAGGATTCCACGATCACACGCGAGTCCCGCGTTGCGCGCCAAAGCCGACTCAGTGATGGTGCCTGCGCACATGATCAGCATGTCGGCCAAAACCTGTGTGCCGTTGCTGAGCTCGACGGCGTTCAGGACACCGCGGCGTTCCGTGACGCGCGACACCGAGGCATCGGTCACGACGCTCACGCCGAGTCGGGCCAAGGCCCCCTCGGCAACGCGCGACGCCGCGTCGCCCAACTGACGTTCCATCAAACGGCCATGGTGGTGAACCAGGGTGACGGAGAGTCCGCGGGCTGCGAGTCCCGTCGCCACCTCGAGCCCCAGCACGCCCGCGCCTAGGACCACGGCGCGCCGAGCACGCGGAATCTGAGCGACTATGCGCTCGGCATCGGCCAGATCCTTAAGCACCGAGACCCCCGGCACCAGTCCCGTTCCCGTGGCGACTGCCTGAATGCTTGGAATTCTCGCCGCAGAACCAGTCGCGAAGACCAGCCGGTCGTATCCGTGACGGTCGCCGGCGCTGTCCCTCACCACGCGCGCGGCCCGATCCACGGCGACGGCGCTCACGCCTTGGCGCACGTCGATGCGCGCGTGGGGCTCCGCTGGAAGCGTCAGCATCGTCGCGTCGGCCTTGCCGGCGACCACACTCGAGAGCAACACCCGGTTGTAGGGTGCCACGTCTTCTTTGCCCAACACGGTGACCTGCGCATCGGGCACGCGAGCGACCAAGTCCTCAGCGAACCGGGAGCCCACCATGCCGTGGCCCACGAGCACGACCCTCACGAGGAGACCACCTCGTGCGCCACCAACGCGGGGGCAACGGCGACCGCGGAGACCTTGAACTCAGGCATGCCAGAGATGGGATCGGTCACGTCGTTGGTGAGACGGTTGACGCTGCCCTCGCCGGCCCAGTGAAACGGCATGAATACCGTGTCGGGGCGAATGTCCTCAGTAATACGCACGCGGGCGACCGCTTGTCCCCGAGCGGTGGTCAGCCTCGCGTACCCCCCCGCCACCACCCCAATCCGCTCCGCAAACAGCGGGTGGACCTCAACGAACGGCTCAGGCTGTGCGGCAAGGAGTTCGTCGACCCGACGCGTCTGCGCGCCAGACTGGTAATGCTGGAGCACGCGACCCGTGACCAGATACGTAGGGGCATCGGCGCGGATGTCGTCGGCAGGCGCGTGATGGATCACCACGACCATGCGCGCACGCCCATCCGGAGTATTGAAACGGTCGAGGAACACCCGAGGAGTCCCGTGTGCGGGTGCGCCGGAGGCAGTCGCTGGGCACGGCCACTGCACGCCCTCGCCGTCGTTGTTGTCCCCGTCCAGCAATGGGTACGTGATTCCGCTGTAGTCGGCGGTCCCACCTTTGGACGCGAGCGCGAGTTCCGCGAAGACCTCCTCGGCGTCCGCTGAAAAACCCGACGCATAACCCAGTCGCGCCGCCAGCTCGCGAAGTATCCATAGCTCTGAGCGCACCTGGCCCGGGGCGTCGACGGCCTTGCGGCGGCGGATGACGCGCCCCTCCAGATTGGTCATCGTGCCGTCTTCTTCCGCCCATTGGGTCACCGGCAGAATCACGTCGGCCAACAGCGCAGTCTCAGACGGGACCATGTCGCACACCACCAAGAAGTCGAGTCTGCCTAACGCGTCGATCACGGCGCTCGCGTTCGGGGCAGAGACCACCACGTTCGACCCGTGCACCAGCAGCGCACGCGCGCCGCTCTCAGCGCCGAGAGCCTTAAGCATTGGCACGGCGCCGATGCCGGGGCCGGGGAGGTGACTAGCCGGGACGCCCCACACTCCGGCGACGTACTCACGCGCGGCCGGATTGGTGATCATCCGGTATCCGGGAAGCTGATCCGCCTTTTGCCCGTGCTCGCGGCCGCCCTGACCGTTGCCCTGGCCTGTGACGGGCCCAAAGCCCGAGCCGCGTACTCCCACCAGGCCCAGCGAGAGCGCGAGGTTGATGGCGGCGGTGACGCACGCGGTGCCCTGAGACATCTGCTCTACGCCGCGGCCGGTCAAAATGTAGGCGCCGTGGCCTCCGCGAGCGGGCGCGGCGGCGGCGAGCAGGCGCGCCACGCGCCGGAGTTCGTCCGCGGGAATCCCGCAGACCGCCTCCGCGCGCTCGGGCCACCACTGCGCGACCGAGGATCGCACCGCCTCCCATCCCTGGGTTCGCGACTCCAAGTACGCAGTGTCTGCGAGGCCCTCGGCAAAGATCACGTGCGTGAGGGCGAGCAGCACCACCATGTCGCTGCCAGGCACGGGTGCAAGATGGATACCCTTCCCCTTCTTGGTGAGCTTCGCTGTCACGGACTCGCGTGGATCCACGACCACGAGTCCACCGCGCTCGCGGCACCCCGCCAGGTGCTGGACGAACGGCGGCATCGTCACCGCCATATTTGAACCCAGCACCAGCACGGCATCGGCGCCGCCTAGGTCGGCAAGGGGGAAGCCCAGCCCCCGGTCCATGCCAAACGCACGATTTGAGGCGGCAGCCGCAGACGACATACAGAAGCGCCCGTTGTAATCGATGAATGGGGTCTGCAGCACCACGCGCGCAAATTTGCCGAGCGCGTACGCCTTCTCGTTGGTGAGGCCGCCGCCGCCAAAGACAGCCACCTTGTCTTTCCCGTAGCGATCCTGAATCTCGCGCAGGCGCGAACTCACCAGTTCCAGGGCCTCGTCCCAACTCGCCGCGCGAAAGCCGCCATCATCCGTGCGGATCATCGGCTCGGTGACCCGGTCCGAGGCGCGCAGAACCTCCGCCGAAGTCCACCCCTTTTGGCATAGACCGCCTCTGTTCGTAGGGAACTCGCGGCCACTCACCTCGAGCGGCAACGCACGCTCCGGAGTGGGCGTGAGTGTCTGTGCGCACTGCAGGGCGCAGTACGGGCAGTGGCTCGCGACGGTGCCACCGGCACCGAGTGCCGGCGGCGCCGTCGATAGCTGGGAGGAGGCCACTACTTAGACGTTCTGCATGCGTGCGCCGCGACGCAGATAGAACGCCCAGGTCAGTATCGCCATCAATGCGAAGACGCCGATGTACAGGCGCAGCGCGGGCACGATCGAACCGTCAAAGGTTTGCTGCGACCACTTGTAGATGAACGGAACGGCAAACCCGCCAAAGGCACCGATAGCGGAAATGATTCCCACGGCGCCCGCGGACTGGCGCTTGTAGTCCAGCGTTGACTCCTCGGAGCCGTCTCCGTCCTGGTCGCGCAGGCGATTGAAGATCGACGGGATCATCCGGTAGGTCGAGCCGTTGCCGATTCCGGTGAACCCGAACAACACAATGAAGCTCAAGAAGAACAGCCACAGGCTCTCTTGCTGAACGCCCAGGACCGCGACGTAGCCGCCTATGCCCATCACCACAAACGAACCTACGGTGATGATTGCGCCGCCAAAACGGTCGGCCAGTTTGCCTCCGTAGGGGCGTGCGAGCGAACCGATGAGCGCACCGAGGAATCCCCATGACAGCGCGATGTCGCCGCGGTCGAACACCAATTTGAGCAGGGTGGGGAAGGCCGCGGAGTACCCGATGAAGGAACCGAACGTGCCGATGTAGAGGAACGCCATCAGCCACGTGTGCCCGTGGGTGAGCGCCCGCGCGGTGGGCTTCGGATCCGCCTTAGCCTCCCGCAGGTTGTCCATGAAGATGAACGAGAGGATTGCAGCTGCCACCGCAAGGGGCGCGTACACCAGGCCCGCGCCCGGCAAGCCGATCGCAGAGATACCGATGACGAGTGGCACCAGTTTTTGTGCGACCGCGACGCCGATGTTGCCGCCAGCTGCGTTGAGACCCAGCGCCCAGCCCTTGGCCTTGTCCGGATAGAAGAACGAGATGTTCGCCATGGACGAGGCGAAGTTTCCGCCTCCAAGACCGGCGGTGGCCGCGATCGCAAGGAGTACGCCAAACGAGGTGTCAGGCTTGCCTAGGACCCACGCCATTCCCAGGGTAGGGATGAGCAGCAGCAGCGCCGAGATGACCGTCCAGTTGCGGCCACCGAAGATCGGCACGGCGAACGTGTAGGGAACGCGCATGACCGCGCCGACGCCCGATGCCACGGCCAGCAGCGTGAGCCCCTCACCTGCGGTCAGCGCCCAGCCGCCGGTGCCTGCGGCGATCAGCGTCCCGTCCGCGGCGAAAGTGCCGTACATCTTGACGACAACGATGCTCCACAGGAGCCAGACCGAGAATCCAATGTGCTCGGCGACTATCGAATAACAAAGGTTGCGGTAGGCGATTGCCTTGCCCTTTGCTTCCCAGAAAACGTTGTTCTCGGGCTCCCACCGTTCAATCCAGCGGCCCTTACCGATCACGCCTGGTTCAACCTGACGCGTCGCGGTGGTGTCGTTGATTGCCATCTTTCCCGTCCCCTGAGTCGACCGCGATGACGTCTGAACAACGTCATCGTCAGCATCTGACACAAGGAAATCTACGGACGGGGTATTACGGGAGGACCCCCCGCGTGTAAAGCCCGGGAAACTTCTCTCTCACCCGCGAAACACGACGGCTGTGAGAACGAGGGCGTAGGACCGAGCTGGTGCCTAGCGCCGGGTGGCCGCCCAGGTGCCCACCGCCGTTGCCACGCGGTCGATGTCCGCAGGACTGTGCGCCGCGGACAGAAACCACGCCTCAAAGGCGGAGGGCGGGAGGTAGATACCACTATCGCGCATCGAATGGAACAGGGACGCGTAGGCGGAAGTGTCCTGCCCGGACACCTGGTCGAAGGTCACGGGAGGCGTGCCGAGGCCAAGAAAGAACGACGCGAGCGTGCCGGCGCGTCCCACCGCATGGGCTACCCCCGCGTTGCGGAGTGCGCCCGAAACATCTCCGACCATCTTCTCGCTCAGGGCGGCGAGCCGGCCATATAGCTCGTCGTCCAGCAGGTCCATCGTCGCGCGGCCCGCAGCGACCGCGACGGGGTTTCCCGACAGGGTGCCCGCCTGGTACACCGTGCCCACTGGGGCGAGGTGCTCCATCAGGTCGGCACGGCCCGCAAGGGCGGCAACCGGGAGACCGCCGCCGATGACCTTGCCGAACGTGACGAGGTCAGGAACCCAGGGCTGGGCGCCACGGGCAATAGCAGCATCGCGTTCCACTCCCCAGTAACCGGCGGGGCCAGCACGGAATCCGGTGAGGACCTCGTCCAGGATGAAGACTGCGCCCTCATTGCGGCACAAAGACGCGATGAACTCATTGAACCCGGCGGGAGGCTCAACCACTCCCATGTTGCACGGGGCAGCCTCCGTGATGACCGCGGCGATCCGCGCGCCGTGCTCCGCGAACGCATCGGTCAGCGCTGCGTCGTCGCCGTAGGGCAGAACGATGGTCTGAGCCGCGATCGCCTTAGTGACGCCGCCGCTGTCAGGGACCCCCGAGGTGGCGAGTCCGGAGCCGGCCGACACGAGCAGGCCGTCGGAGTGACCGTGATAGCAACCGGCAAACTTCACGACCAAGTCGCGTCCGGTGGCGCCGCGAGCCAGACGAACGGCGGTCATCGTGGCCTCGGTTCCGGTAGAGACGAGTCGCACACGCTCGGCTGGGGCGTAACGTGCGCGGATCTGCTCCGCAAGCGCGATCTCCGCCTCGGTGGACGCCCCAAAGCTCAGACCCTTTTCAGCCGCCCGTTGCACTGCCTCGACAACGTGCGGGTGAGCGTGACCGACGATCGCGGCACCCCACGAGCAGACCATATCCACGTACGTACGGCCCGCGGCATCGGTCACGTAAGCGCCTGAGGCGGACGCGAGCGGCACCGGGTGACCGCCTACGCCGTTCCAGGCGCGCACGGGCGAGTTGACGCCTCCGGGGGTGATCGCCTGGGCGCGCGCCGCGAAGGCATCGGCGTCAAACACGGGGGCCTCAGCGTTAAAAGCGGCGGCACCAGCGTCGAACGCGGCAGCATCGGTCGAGGGCAATGAGTCGGTCATTTTTGTTCCTTGAGGTTCGGGAGACACCGGTGACGAAGCGAGTGGCGCTCGCGGGGCGGTGTCTCAACGTTGAAGATTGTTACTCGGCTAGCCAGCCGGCGAGGTCGAGCGCGGCATATGTCACGACGATGTCTGAGCCCGCACGCACCATCGAGGTCAGCGCCTCCAGGTGGGCCGCGCGGCGATCAAGCCAGCCGCGCTCGGCCGCCGCCTCGATCTGGGCGTACTCCCCGGACACGTGATAAGCCGCGACCGGAATGCGCGACGCGGCCGCAACCTCCGCGAGCACGTCGAGGTACGGGAGCGCGGGCTTCACCATCACGATGTCCGCGCCCTCGGCCTCGTCGATCTCCGCCTCGAGCAGGCCCTCACGTCCGTTGCCGGGGTCCATCTGGTACGTCTTGCGGTCGCCTTCGAGCTCACTTTGCACCGCCTCGCGGAACGGACCGTAGAACGCGGAGGAGTACTTCGCGGCATACGCGAGTATCGACGTGTCAAAGTAGCCCGCGCCGTCGAGCACCGCGCGCACGTACCCCACCTGGCCGTCCATCATGCCGCTGAGTCCCAGCACGTGAGCGCCGGCAGCCGCCTGGGCGAGCGCCATGTTGCCGTAGGCGACGAGCGAGGCGTCGTTATCCACGGCGCCGTGCGCATCGAGCACTCCGCAGTGCCCGTGATCCGTGAACTCGTCGAGGCACAGGTCCGCCATGACAACCAGCCGGCCGTCCGCCGCAGCAACCGCGCGCTCGATGGCGAGGTTCAGTATCCCCTGCGGGTCCGCTGCGGCGGAGCCCACCGCGTCACGAGTCTCGGGGATGGCGAACAGCATGATGCCGCCGATGCCAGCCTTGGCTGCTTGGTCGATGAGGCTTGCCATGGAGTCCAGCGAGTGCTGGCTCACCCCGGGAAGCGACAGGATGGGGCGCGGCTCGGTCGCGGACTCGTGCACAAAGATAGGGAGCACCAGTGCATCGGCGCTAAGCCGTGTCTCGCGCACCAGCCGGCGCATCGGCGCAGATACGCGAAGACGGCGCGGCCTGCGCTGGGGGCCAAGCGGCACTTGTGGGGTATTGGCTGTCATGAGTCCTCCAATGTAGGGGCGGCTGAAGCCGAGCGCTGGCCCGGCGAGGCGGTGGCGATGCGCGCGGTGTTTTCTACCGCGGGGTCTTCTGACGCTGAGTGTTCCAACGCTGAGTGTTCCAACGCTGAGTGTTCCAACGCTGAGTGTTCCAACGTGGAAAGACCTGCGAACGCGCTATCCCCCGCTGTCACAATACCTCTGAGGGATCCTGCCCGAGCGCGAGTCCGAGGGCTTCGGCCAGCGCACGCACGATGCCAGCGTACGAGGGGGTGTCTGCTATCGCATCCACCCGCAGTCCCTCATTGTGCGCAGCGGCGGCGGTGCTCGAGCCGATGGCGATGATTTTGGTCGAGCCGTGAATCTGCTCGCATTGCGCCGCGAATCGCTCGGCGACAGAGCCCGATGTCAGCACCACGGCGTGTACCTCTCCCGAGCCCACGGCGGCCGCGACATCGGCGTCGATGCCCGGGCCGTCTACGGTGCGGTACGCCTCGACAGTGTCGACCGTCCAGCCTTTGCGCTCGAGGCCACGGGTGAGCGCCGGCGAGGCGAGGTTGCCCAACGGGGCGAGCACACGGCCCGGCCCCTCGGCCATCTCCGCAACGATTCCGGTCGCGCTCGCCCGTGCGGTGGGGACGAGTTCGACGCTCAGCCCCACCTCGTCGCACATAGCCAGGGTGGCCTCCCCTACCGTCGCAACCTTCGCGGCCGGCTGAGGTTCGGCCAAAGTGGTCCCCGCGCGCTGCGCGAGGCTGGCCATCTCGGCTACCGCGTTGCGGCTTGTGACGACCATCCAGTGATATTGGCCTGAGCACCACTTGGCGGTGGCGATGGCCAGTTCCGTAGGAGTGGAACTAGGAGCGATCGCGATGAACTCCACGGCATCAACACGAGCCCCGGCCGTCACGAGCTGGTCTGCGAGCGTGCGACGCCGTTGGGTGATGGGGACCACCACCCGAATGCCCTCAAATGGGCCCGCCTCGGGGGAAGTCACGCGCGCCCCATCAGGCGACCCGCGCCCCGTCCCATCAGCGCCCAGCCAGCACTCTTGCCGATCGACTCGGCATTCGCCACGGGGCCTGAGTCCACCTCGTTGAGGACGAGCGTGCCGTCTAGGTTCGTGACTCGGGCACTCAGCCGCAGCCGGCCACCCTCGACGGTCGCGTATGCCCCCACCGGAGCGGAGCAACCCGCATCCAGGATGCCGAGTGTCGCGCGCTCGGCGGTTACCGCTGCGCGCGTGGCGGCGTGGTTGACCGCGCCGACTATCTCGACCAGCTCCGCGGGTGCATCGGCCCTGATCTCGACGCCAAGCGCGCCCTGGCCAGGGGCGGGGACCATCTGCTCAACCGACAGCATTTCGCTCGCCTCATGGGCGCGGCCGAGCCTCTCGAGGCCCGCAGCAGCAAGAATGATGGCGTCGAAGTCGTCGCCCACGTGAGCCAGGCGGGAGTCAACGTTACCCCTCAACCCGCCAATCACTACATCGGGCCGGAGCGCGAGAATCTGCGCGGCACGGCGGGGTGAGCTGGTGCCCACGCGAGCGCCCTGTGGCAGGTCCGCGAGGCTATCCACTGTCGCGCATAGCGCGTCACGTACGTCCTCGCGCTCGGTCACCGCCACCAGGTTCAGTTCTGGGTGGCCGCCCACGGGCATGTCCTTGAGGGAGTGCACCACCAGGTCGCATTTATTGTCGAGGAGCGAATCGCGAAGGGCCTTCACGAATACCCCCACCTCGCTGAGCCCCACGAGTGAACCCTGGGTGCGGTCACCCTTGGTGGAAATCTGCACCAGCTCAACCTCGACCTCGATGCCACGGGCGGCGGCACGCGCAACGATGTCGTCCGCCACCATGCCGGACTGTGTCGTCGCGAGTGTAGATGCGCGTGTTCCGAGGCGAAGTTTCATGTCTACTAGAATCCCACAGCCCGCGCCCGACGAGTCACGAGGCGACCCCTCCTACTCGGGTGCTGCGGTGATACCCGACCCCAACAAACACGATGACAAGCGCGAGCAGGGTCAGCGCGAGCGCGACCCAGGCGGGGGCCAGGTAGCCATAGCCGAACGAGAGCACGAGTGCCCCGATCCCGGTGCCGAGCGCGGTCGCCGCGTTAAGTGCGGCGTGCGACATCGCGGCGCCGAGCGACGGCGAATCGTGGAGCACATCCATCAGGTGATTCTGTGAGGCCTGCGAGAAGATCTGGATGGACATGGGCAGCAGCACCATGAGGATGACTGCTGGCACCGGTAGCGATCCGAACAGCCCGATACCAAGAAGCATCACCGCCGTGGCGACCAAGCCGATGCGGGCGGCGCGTACCGGTCCCCGGTCCGTGACTTGCCCGCCAATGAATGCGCCCAAGCTGAGGCCGATGCCCCATCCCACGAGCGCCCACGTCACCTGGTCCGCCCGGAGTCCGGCCGTCTCCTCGAGCAGCGGGACGATGTATGAGAACACCGCACCCAGGCCAGCAAAGCCCGCCGTGATCGCAATCAGCGCGGTCCACAACGTGCGGCCGCGTAGGGAACGCAGCTCGCGCCCGAACGACGCCGTGGGGTTGCCGGTGATCGATGGGACGAAGGCCCACACCCCTATCAGGCACAGCAGACCCACGACCACGACGATGCCGTACGCCGTACGCCAGCTGGAGACGTTGGAGATCCACTGCATGGCGGGGATGCCGACGACCGCGGCGACCGTGATGCCGAGCATGATGATCGCGATGGCACGGCCGCGGCGCTCGCGTCCCATGAGCATCATGGCCACGTAAGAAGCCGTGCCCAAGAACGCGCCGTGGGGGAATCCAGAAAGAAAACGAATCACGAAGAGTGACTGAATGTTTGGCGCCAGCATGGTCGCGGCCGAGGTAACCACGAAGGCCGTCATCAGCCAGAACAACAACGGCCGCCGGTTGACCCGCCCCATGCCGATCATGATCAGCGGGGCACCCACGACGACTCCGAGGGCGTAGGCCATCTGGGTGTAGCCAAGGAGTTCTACTGAGGTGTCCAGGTCGTTGACTTGATCCTGGATCACGCTCGCTGCGCCACCCTGCGTGAGACCGATTCCAAAGCCGCCCACGGTGAACGCCATCAACGCCTGCCACGCGTGCGGTGCGTGCGCTGATACCGGCATCCGCCAACGCGGCATCGAGGGTGGGGTGGTGAAAGACACTGCGGTCATGGTGGCCTCTCATAGTGCGGCCGCTATCCCCGTCCGCGCATCGAGCGCTTGTGGGTTTTGCGTGCCGCGCAACTATCTAGCTTGTGGTGGAGTCCCCGGAATCGTGGGGATCCTTAGGTTCTGCGGTGGCAATGCCCTCATCGACCGGCGCCGAGCGTCCAGTGCGCCACACCCACACTCCGATGCCGATCCCTAGAACAAGCCCGATGGCGACAATCCACCACCACACGGAACTCCCGGAGTCGCCGCTGCCGTTCGCACTCACTGGCGCGTCGCTGGCGGCGGCGCTGGGGCTCGCACTTGCGGAGGCAGCCGCGTTGGCGGACGAGGTTGCGGCAGAGGATGTAGCCTCCGTGGCCTGGCTCATCGTCGCTAACGGGGTAGGCGTCGCCGATGCGCTGGGCGACGTGGAGTCGGCGGAGGCGCCACCCGTGGGCGCATAGGTGAAGTCGATAGTGTCCTCGAGAGGGTGCCCGTCGTTTGCCACCACTCGCCAGTTGATCACGTACTCGCCAGCGGAGAGGTCCTGGGGCAATGGCGCGCTCAGCACGCGTGGCACAGAGAGATCAATGACGAGGTCAACAGTCGTACCGTCGGCAGAAGTGATTTTGGCGGAGTCGCCAATAGTCAAGAGTTCCTCGGAAAACTCAAGTCGCAGGCTGGCTGGCTCCGTCAGGACGTCGCCGTCCGCGGGCGTCGCGCTGACCAGCGAGGTGTGAGCGCTAGCCGCCGGGGCTACCGACAACGCGAATACCGCGAGCACCGTCACGGCAGCAATTTTGGCGGCGGTCAATCGGTCGCGAATCATGATTCCCAGTGTCCCACCTCTGCCATACCGCGGCGCACGCAAAAAAGCGGGGCGTACGCACTCATTGAGTGCACGCGCCCCGCCCTAAGAAGTAACGCTAGATGAGCCAGCGGTTCTTCTTCACGATGTCCATTTCACGCCACCACTTGCCGAGGCCGATGGACTGGCGGCTGAGCTCAAGCTGCACGATGGCGATGATCGCGACGATCTCGATGATGTGGTCGTCAACGAACGGGTTGGTGGTGTTGCCACCCTGGCCCGGCCAGCTGTGCGAGATGTACATCATGGTGAGCATCGCAATGCCTGCCCACATGCCGATGCGGGTACCGATACCGAGCATGAGCGCGATGCCGACGCCGGCGAGGCCGAGCATAAAGAACCAGTCGGTCCAGGCGTGAGCGCCCAGGCCTGAGAAGAAGTCGGCGAAGGGGCCGCTCGAGCTTCCCAAGTAGCCCTCAGTGATGCGGCCGCCGTTAATCCAAGCGGAGTCACCTCCGAGGGTGATTGCGCCGGTGTCGCGATCGCGGCCGGTGGAGAAGCCTAGGCCGAACAACTTGTCGAGGAAGGCCCAGAAAAAGATGAAACCGATGCCGATGCGAAGCACGCTCAGCATCTTCCAAGCGCCGCGTCCAGGGGCGCGCGTTTCAGCGGCCGTGTCGATGTTCTGTGATGTAGTCATGGGGGTCATGCTCCTTTGGATACCGGGGTTATCAGTGGTAGCGCATTTGTCGCTATCACCAACGTAGGGCCGCCACGGTCCTGCCCCTTAGGCAGAAGGTCCCATAGCGACATGAATAATGACATCGCTGACATCAATACGGACCAGGTGACATGACCTGTGCCCCCGACCCTGCTTCGCGAGATCCAATTCACGGTAGCAGGTGGGTGTTCGGGGAGTCAGAGCGTCAGACCGTCAAAGCGTCGCGGTAAGCGTCGATTCGATATGGCTGCGTAGCACTGAAGGCATGTCCACGGCAGTCGTGTCGAGCAACCATTGAATCTGCAGACCGTCCATCAGCGCGATGAACTGTTGCGCGGCGACACGTGGCTCGAGCCCGTCCACCGTCTCGCCCGCCGCCTGCGCGACGGTGTATGCCTGTGTCACCTCGTCCACAATGCGCGCGTACCTGAGCTGAAAAAACTGGTGCGCGGGATGCTCCACGGACGTTGACTCTGCAGAGACGACCACAAAGAGCTCGACGATGCCGCGTCTCCCCTGATTAACAGCCGCAGAACGCACGAACCGACGAAAAACGTCGAGGCCCGCATCGTCCGCGATGGAGTGCTCCGCTCGGTCCACTGCATCTCGATGAGCGAGCACCGCGAGGAGCAAGGCTTCCTTGTTGGGGAAGTGATAAAGAAGGCCCGGATGCGAAATTCTGCATCGCGCCGCGATGTCGCGTAATGACGCGCCCCGGTATCCCTGCTCGCCAAACTGCGTCATCGCGGTGCGCAGAATCAGCGTTCGGGTCTTGCTTCCTTTGCGCGTCACCGCGGTGCCCGTTCCAGTACTCGAAGCGGGATCAATGGGGTGCTGCGTGTCGCCGGTCATGTGCACAACCTAACTTACTTACCAGTCGGTAGGGAATGGGCTACGCTGGTGGCCACTGCATGCCGCCCTCACCGGCACGCCGCACCGAAAGGATCGATAGTGACTCAATCCATCGCTTACTTGGACGCAAAACTGCCCACGCAGCAACGCGTCAGCGACCTCATTTCGCGTATGACGCTGCCCGAGAAGATAGGGCAGATGATGCAGCTCCCAGCGAAGTCAGGTGCGGAGCATCTCGTCAAGGACTTTCACGTCGGATCAATCTTGCACACCTCACCAAAGGACCTCATTAAGGCCCATGCGCTCACGCGGCAGACCCGCCTGGGGATTCCCTTGATCGTTGGCGAGGACTGCATTCACGGCCACTCCTTCTGGGAGGGCGCAGAGATCTATCCGACGCAGCTGGGTATGGCGGCCTCCTTCGAGCCCGACCTTCTGGAACGCGTGGCGCGTGCGACGGCCGTCGAGGTTGCCTCCACCGGCATCCATTGGACCTTCTCCCCCGTTCTATGCATCGCTCGCGATCTGCGTTGGGGACGAGTGTCCGAGACGTTCGGTGAGGACCCGTACCTGCTGGGCGAATTGGGCGCCGCCATGGTGGCTGGTTATCAGGGCGAAGGCCTGGACGACAAGGACGCTATTCTCGCCACGTCCAAGCACTTCGCCGGGTACTCCGAGACCCAAGGCGGGCGGGACGCCTCGGAGTCCGACTTGTCGCGTCGCAAACTTCGCTCCTGGTACCTGCCGCCCTTCGAGCGCGTCGCCCGGGCCGGCTCGGCGACATTCATGCTGGGCTATCAGTCCAACGACGGCGTTCCGATCACCGTCAACGACTGGCTACTTAACGACGTGCTGCGCGGCGAGTGGGGCTACCGGGGCACTCTGATCACCGACTGGGACAACGTGGGCAACTTAGTGCGCGAGCAACGCCTGTTCCCGGACTACGCGCAGGCCTCTGCCGCGGCAGTCAACGCGGGCAACGACATTATTATGTCGACCCCCGCGTTCTTCGAGGGCGCTCTGGAGGCAGTTCGTGACGGGCTTCTCGAGGAGTCCCGCATCGACGAGGCAGTCGCCCGCATCCTCACCCTGAAGTTCGACCTTGGGCTATTTGAGGACCCCCGCCTGCCCGATACAGCGCGACAGCAAGAAGTGATTGCGCAGCCCGCCCACCGTGCTCTTGGCCTCGAGGCCTCACGTAAGTCGATCGTCTTGCTTGAGAACAACGGACTTCTGCCGCTGCCCACGGATCGCCCCCTCAGCATCGTCGTTACAGGGCCCAACGCGGACGACGCGCAGACCCAGCTAGGCGACTGGGCCGGTTCGTCGGGCCAGGCCGATTGGCTCATGCACGGCCAGCCGCGAGACATGATCACCACTGTGCTTGACGGCCTACGCGAGTTCGCGCCCGCAGGCTCCAATGTGGACTACGTACGTGGCGCAAACATCATCACCACGGGGCCCGACCCCAAGGGCGAATTCTTCTCTGACGGGCAGCCGCGGCCGCATATTGCGATGCCGGTGGAGCCTGATGCGGGAATGATCGCCGATGCAGTCGCGGTTGCGAGTGGGGCCGATGTAGTGGTGGCCGTGCTCGGCGACCGGATCGAGCTCGTTGGCGAAGGCCGCTCGACGGCCACGCTCGAACTCCTCGGCGGCCAGGTGGCACTGCTCGATGCACTCATCGAGACGGGCACCCCAGTCATCCTCGTTGTGCTTGCCTCCAAGCCTCACGTGCTCCCCCGATCCGCACGGCGCGCCGCCGCGATCGTGTGGGCCGCAAACCCCGGAATGGCTGGCGGCCAGGCGATTGCGGAACTCTTGGTGGGCAAGATTGAGCCCAGCGGACGGTTGCCGATCTCGTGGCCCCGACACGTAGGTCAGCAGCCCACGTTCTATAACCAGATTGATGCTCAGCACGGCTACCGCTACGCGGACTTCACTCAGGAGCCGCAGTGGGTGTTTGGCCAGGGACTATCGTATTCGTCGGTCGCCTATTCTGAGCTGAAGATCGCACAGCCAGTACTTACCGAGCGCGACACAGTGCGCGCTACGGTGACCGTCACGAACACGGGCTCACGACCTGTCGTGGAGACGGTGCAGGGATACGTGCGCGATGACGTCACTTCGGCCACGTGGGCGGATCGCGAACTCAAGGCATTCACGAGGGTCGACGTGGAGCCCGGCGAGAGCGTCAACGTAGAGCTAGAGATTCCTGCCGCCGCGTGCAGCATCGTGAATGCTGTGGGTGACCGTTTGGTTGAGCCCGGCGACTTCACGCTGCTGGTGGGGCCGAGCTCGCTGCTCCAGGACCTGTTGGCCGCACCGTTCCGCATCAACGACTAATCTCAAGGGAACTCTCCAAAGGGTCGCTCGGCGTAGCACTTTTGCTGAGGCGTCGAATTGCTTCGGCACCCGCCATCAGGAGGTCCCGAAGTCAGGTTCACCTCTTTACCCACGTCCATCAAAGCGCACTCGCTCACCCAATTTCAGGAGCCAGATCTTGACCACCCCAGGCACCACGCACTCCCTAGCACCAGGCCTCAGTCGCGCACGCCTTGGCGTCTCGATCATCTTCTTTACCAATGGCATCGTTCTTGGTGGTTTCGCGCCACGTATTCCGGAGATCCGCGACAGCCTCGAGCTCTCGTACGGGGGCCTGGGCTTTGCGGTAGCGATGTGGCCGGTCGGGTCACTGTTGCTCGGCCTGGCTGCGGCGACACTGATCCGCCGCTTCCGCTCGTCGCGCGTGAGTACCGTGGGGATGGCGCTGAGTTCGCTGGGGATGCTCGCCGCGGGAATGGCTGGTTCACCACTGTGGTTTGGTGCCGCGTTGTTCATCGTGGGTGCCACCGATGCCTGGGTTGACGTGGCGCAGAACTCGCATGGACTGCGCGTTCAACGCCGTTACAAGCGCTCGATCCTCAACTCGTTCCACGCCCTGTGGAGTATTGGCGCGGTGACTGGGGGGCTCGTGGGTGGCGTCGCCGCCGGCGCTGGGTTGAGCGTGCCGTGGCAGTTCGGCGTAGTCGCCGTGTTCGTTATCGCCGCCAACATCGTGGCCTACCCGATGCTGCTGAAGGGCAATGAGCCAATCCACTCATCTGAGGAGGACGCGGCAACCTTGGCCGGCGCGGGCACGGGCTCCGAGCCGGGCTTCGATGCCGGGTCAGGCACCGGATCCGAACCTGGCTTTGACGCCAGCGCGGGTCTCGACACCTCTAGCGACACCACTAGCGCTGGCGCCGGATCGGCCGCAGTCGCTCGTCCCACACCGTTGAGCGCCGTCTCTACTCGTACGTGGGCGCTGCTCGCCGCGCTAAGCGTCATTGCCATCGCTGGCGGCTGGGCCGAGGACGCCGCCTCCACCTGGTCGGCAAGCTACCTTCGCGATGAACTGTTCGCGGGCGCGACGCTCGCTGCTCTCGCGTTCGTCTCGATGCAGGGCTTCCAGTTCGTGGGGCGGATCCTGGGTGACCGCATGGTCGATCGCTGGGGTCAGCGCACCATCGCACGCTGGGGCGGCGTCATGGTTGCGGTCGGCATGGGGATCGCGCTGGCCTTCCCCTCCGCCTGGGGAACTATCGCTGGATTCGGGGTAGCTGGCTTTGGGGTTGCGACACTGATCCCCGGCGCAATGCACGCTGCGGACGAGCTGCCGGGGCTCCGCTCAGGAACTGGGCTCACCGTTCTGTCGTGGTTGATGCGACTCGCGTTCCTATTCTCGCCACCTGTGGTGGGAGCTATCGCGGACGCGACGAGTCTGCGAGTAGGACTCGGCTTGGTGCCTGTCATGGGGGCGCTCGTGATCGTTCTCTCGGGCGCCATGTCGCCACGCAAGGAAGCCGTCACCTCGTAGTCGTAGTCGTAACGTAGGCCTGACGCCCCGTCGAGGCAGCACCGGCGAACGCTATGCCTTCCTGCCTAGCGTTGCGACTCCAATGTCAGGTGAGCGCGCCCTCCCACGCGAGGGAGCGGGGTGCGTCCGTCGATGGGAGCCGGCTGAAACCAGACTTCGTCGTCACGAACCTCCATGCCCCAGCCGTCTCGGTGGATGCGATGGTGACAAGCCACGCAAAGCAGCACTCCGTTTGCGATATCCGTGCGCCCCCGGTGTTTCGCCCACCAATCGATATGGTGCGCCTCGCAGAACGACGGCGGAGCATGACACCAGGAACAACCACCGTCACGCTCCACCAGTGCGATGCGTTGGGCTCGGGTGAAGTATCTATCGGCACGGCCCACATCTAGCGGCAAGCTCTGTCCCCCCATCGTGACCGGAATCACCTCTGCGTCCACCGCCATGGCGCGCAGTGTGCCCACTGAGATGGGCCCGCCAAACTGGTCACACTCACCCAAGGCGGACTCGTTGCCAAGATCCTTCACATCAATGCGCAACACCACCGTTGTCTTGACCCCAGACGTGGGGCTCCCGCAATCGAGCCCGTGACGAGCGAGCGACACCAACGCATCGACGCGGATCTGGCCCGCGGTCCTGTCATCGTTGAGCTGCTCGGCGTTGAGATGCTCAGCGTTCGCGTGGCACCGCTGCGCGGCCGACATCACCGCACCCGAGCCAGAACCCGAGCCAGAACCCGAGACCGCTCCCTGGTCCGCCCCATTGTCTTCCTCACCTTCGCGGGGCTCGCTCACCACATCGTTGCCGTCCGCGCCGCGATGTCTACGCCGAAGCTGAAAGGCGTGACGCGTTTGAGCCTCAATCCACGCCTTGACTGGTGCCGCAGAAAGCGCGTCAAACTTGGCCGTCATGACCGTCATTCCCTCGGAGTCCTCCCCGAAGAACAGGGTGCGCCCCTCGCGCTGGCGCCTCTCCCTCACCACCACGTCCCTGGGCGATCTCCACGCCCGCTCCCGCTCGCACACGCGACGCAACTCCCGCAGTGGCAGCACGCTCGCCTTGTCAACCAACCGGCGCTCTAAGCCCACAAGCTCCGTCTTCGCCGCCGCTTCGTCACCGGCCGCATTGGCCTGAACCACAGGCGCAAGCACACCAAGGGTGCGCGCCACCAAAGCCGCTGCCTCCACCCCCAGTTGAGCGCTCGCCACAGCCGTAGCAAGGTACCCATATTTTGGTGCCGGGCCCAAGCCTCGCTCGTCGCGGGGTTCACCGGGTGCAGCAACGTCCAGACCACCTGCCGGGCCCGCGGGCGCGTCAACGGGTCTACGACCGGCGGACGGATCCACGGCGTCACCCACGTCCAGAAGGCGCTTCGCGTCAAATGTCGAAGTACCCAAGGTCTTCGCCAAGAACTCCTGCGGAGTGGAGAAACCCTCACGTCGCGCCAGCCCACCCACGCCCAGGTCAGGTGCGCTGCGCCGGCCGACTTCGCCGGCCACCGTCACCACGAGCGCGTCCAACGCCCGACGCGCACGCCCCAAGGACTCAGCGGCCTGATGCAACTCTGCCGGGGACAACGCCCCGACCTCACGCCCGCTCAAGCCACGCACGGCGGCGAGTTCATCATCCACGAGTCCAACAGAAAAAGTCATGACACCAGTCAATCAAACAGGTGTGACAAATGGCCCCAAACACGACCAAACGGTGAATCAGGGGGGATAGATCAACGCCTGTGGACATCAGCGGATACCCCAAACGCTCCCCCTCGCCACGCGCGCACACCACCCGCGCGGAATATTCAGGGCCGGCCCAGCGTATTTATATGCATACGCATATACTTGCGAACAGAGTAAGTCCAGCAACACCCACCACAGCCACACAGCTTCATCACCAGAAAGAAGACCATCATGCAGTTTGGAATCATGTCCGTCAGCGATATCACCCGCGACCCGGTCAGTGGGCACACCCCGTCAGAGGCCGAGCGCATCTCCGGGATCGTCAAGATTGCCACCAAGGCTGAAGAGGTGGGCCTCGACGTCTTCGCGATAGGCGAACACCACAACCCGCCCTTCTTCTCTTCCTCGCCCACTACTCTGCTGTCCCATATTGCCGCGCTCACCAAGACCCTGACCGTCACCACCTCCACGACGCTCATCACCACGAACGACCCGGTGCGCATCGCCGAGGAGTACGCGATGCTGCAGCACCTCAGCGGCGGCCGCATGGACCTCATGCTGGGGCGCGGCAACACCGCCCCCGTCTACCCGTGGTTTGGGCAAGACATCCGTCAGGGCTTGCCGCTGGCGCTGGAGAACTACAACCTGCTGCACCGCCTGTGGCGTGAAGACATCGTGGACTGGGAAGGCGAGTACCGCTCGCCATTGCAGGGCTTCACCTCGACGCCCCGCCCCCTTGACGACGTCCCGCCCTTCGTGTGGCACGGCTCGATCCGCACACCCGAGATCGCCGAGCAGGCCGCCTTCTATGGCAACGGCTATTTCGCAAACCACATCTTCTGGCCCGCGGGTCACTACAAGAGGCTGATCGACTTCTACCGGCAGCGGTTCGAGCACTACGGCCACGGCACCCAGCAGGAAGCCATCATCGGCCTTGGCGGGCAGGCGTACATCGCCAAGACGTCGCAGGCAGCTAAGGACCAGTTCCGTCCGTACTTCAATGCGGCCCCCGTATACGGTCACGGCCCGTCGCTCGAGGAGTTCTCTTCTGAGACCCCACTCAGCGTGGGAAGTCCCCAAGAAATCATCGACAAGACACTCACGTTCCAGGCGGAGTTTGGCGACTACCAGCGCCAGCTCTTCCTCATGGATCACGCTGGCATGCCGCTCGGCATGGTCCTCGACCAGCTCGAACTTCTGGGTGGCGAGGTAGTCCCCACCCTCCGCAAGGAACTCGACGCTCGCCGCGACCCAGCAGCAGCCGTAGCCCCCACCCACGCCAGCCTCGTCAAGGCGAAGTACGGCGACCACGAGGCCCGCCAACCGCGCCCCAATGCGAACCGCGGCGACAACGTCACCGGCGGAACCCCCTACCAGGATTCCGCGGCCGATGCCGTGGCCTCCTACCCGGCGCTATGAGCGTCGCGCAGGTGCCAACGCAAGTCGACAGCAAACAGCCCGAGACCACGCCGGCAACACCACCAGCGAGCACACCTGGGCGTCTCGGCAAAACCCGCCAAGCGAACGATGCTTGGGAGAGCCTCCTCACTGCGCACGCCCATCTGATGCGCCAATTCGCAGCCCAAGACACGTGGACGGAGGTTTCGATGCGCGACTACGACGTGCTCTACACGCTCTCCAAGTGCGACACCCCACAGCGCATCGGCGACCTGGGCAAGCACGTACTGCTAAGCCAACCCACGCTGTCACGACTGGTTGATCGGCTTGAATCACGCGGCCTCGTCTCGCGTGCCCAGGATCCGGCCGATGCCAGGTCAGTTCGCATCGCCCTCACCGAGGCGGGGCGCCAGGCGCAAAACACCGCAGGTCGCTCTCACGCCGCAGCAGTTCGTACTGCCATGAACGCAGCGTTGACGCCCGCTGAGATAGCCCAACTCACCACTCTCACTCAGAAGCTTCAGGAGGCACAAGCATGACTACCACGCCCTCAACCCAGTCCCCGTATCGCCTCGTCGTCATCAACGCCGGAGTCTCGGACCCGTCATCCACCAAGCTTCTCGCAGACCGAGCATCGGCCCGCGTGTCAAGCATCGCTCAGGCACGCGGACGCGAGGCCTCCGTCACCACGATCGACCTCAGGGGGCTGCTCCCCGAGCTCGCAGCCGCGATCTCTTCTCAGCACTTTGGCCCTGGCTTCAAGCGTGCCATCGAGGCTCTCGGCGAGGCGGACGGCGTCATCGCCGCGGCTCCCGTCTACAAGGCCGGGGCATCGGGCCTCTTCACCTCGTTCTTTCAGGTCTTGGACAACGATCTGCTCATCGGCAAACCCGTCATTCTCGCCGCGACCGCCGGCACCGCCCGCCACGCACTCGTGGTGGACGAGGAACTGCGCTCACTGTTCGCGTACCTGCGCACGCTGCCGGTGCCGACCAGCCTGTTCGCCGCTACCGAAGACTGGAGCGACAAGGCCCTGAGCACACGCATCGATCGGGCCGCGTTCGAACTCGTGCTTCTCATGGAGAGCGGGTTCTCTCACGCGGTGAAGGATGAAGCGTGGAACAACTACCAGCACGAATACGGATCCGCGGGCGGGACAGAGTTTGGCATCGACCTCTCCAGCGACCTCATGCGCATAGCCACCGGGGGCTCCGCCAAGCCGTCCGCACACCCCCAGCCTTAGGACTGGGGCGGGACGCGCTTGAGAGTGCCCTAAATTGGATGGATGAACTCCACCAAAGCAATCTTCCTTGATATCGACGGAACCTACGCCACGCATGGAGTCGTTCCGCCAGCGCACGAGGAGGCCGTACGTGCCGCCCGGGCGGCTGGCAACATCGTCTTCCTGTGCACCGGGCGCCCAGTTTCCGCCATCCCCAAGTCGCTCACCCAAGCGGGGTTCGACGGCATCGTGGGCGCGGCCGGAGCGTACGTCACCATCGCAGGCAAGACCTTGTCCGACGTACGCTTCCCCGCGGAACTTGCGGCCAAAACCGTCGCCACCCTCACCAAGCACGGCATGCTCTACATTCTCGAGACACCCGACGGCCTCTACGCTCGCGCCGGAGCCGCGGGGCTCATCGACCAGGCCCGCCGCGCGTACGCGGGCAACGATGACTCCGCTCAGTCCCGCAGCACGTCCATCACAGAGGCCATCAACCTTCAGTCCATCTCGTTCGCCAAGGCCGTGTGCCTGGGTGGAGATACCCCCATCGACGAGGTTGCACGCGAGATAGGCCCCGAAGTAGCAGTGGTCCCCACGTCCATTCAAGACCTGGGTCCTAGCGCAGGCGAGATCTACCAGGCGCACATGACAAAGGCCGTTGGCATGCGGGTCGTCATGGATGAGCTCGGAGTGGACGTGAGCAACGTCTTCGCCTTTGGAGACGGCCTCAACGATCTGGAGATGCTCGAGTTCGCCGGCACGGCCGTGGCGATCGAAGGTTCAGACCCGCGCCTACTCGCCGTCGCGGACCGCACCGCCAGGGGCCCGCACGAGGCGGGACTCGCACAGTCGTTCGCCGAGTTGGGCCTGCTTGACTGAACCAGCACTAGCGACGCGCCTCTAGCCATCCCGCAAATGACCACCTTGCGAGTCACTTGCGGGTAGCGTGAGATCAGTAGCCACATTCGATCGAGCCTTCGCACGAGGGAGATACTCATGAGCGACGACGACACCCCAAGGGTCATCACTGTCAGCCGAAACGCCGCTGCCAGCCGCTATGAGTTGTACGTCGACGGCGACTTTGCGGGCGTCCTCGAATACTCAGAGACGGGCAAACGAATCATCATGACCCACACCCAGGTATTCGACGAATTCCACCACACCGACGCGGCAGAAACTCTTGCCAGCCAGTCCATGGCGGATGCCACGGAGCGTGGGCTAGTGATCGTCCCCGATAGCCCTTATCTAGTGGATTACCTCGAGCACAACGAGGTTCCCGGCGCGGCCGTGGAGCATCCCGAACAGTATTAGACCAGTCAGTAGCGGAGCACATAGTCTTTCGATGCCGATGCCGATGCCGATGCCGATGCCGACGCCCCGTCCGGGGGCTGCCGGCTGCGTTACGAGGCGGCTTCCATCTTCACCCAGTCGGGTTGCTTGGGCACACGCCCATCACCAGACGAACGCCCGGTCAGCCGCCGCCCAATCCAGGGCATCACGTGGCGGGCGATGTATCGCGCCTCGCCAATGGCCCCTGCATTTACGCTCGCCTCGTTGCCTGCCACAGGCAACTCGGTATCCACACCGAGCGCTGCCAGCACTCTGGCCGCAACTCTGGCGTGACCCAACGGGTTCAGATGCAGCCGGTCTTCCGCCCAATACTCGCGGCGGCGTAGCTCCACGTCGGAATAGTTATCCACGAAGGTCACATGCTCGTGACTCGCGATGAACGCGGACATCTGGATCATGAACGCGTCTGCTCGGCTGCGCACTATCTGACCGCGGGGCAGGTTGACCGTGGGGTCTCCCCCGCTCATCACCACCAGTTTGGTGCCGACCTCCGCGCATCGATCGACCACTTGCTCAGTCAGCGCGAGGACTCGCGCCGGGTCAAACCCGGGGCGCATCATGTCGTTCCCGCCGCCCACAAAGGTCATGAGGTCGGGCGCGGGAGACAGCGCGAGTGCGGGCTCGAGCTGCTCGTCAATGATGGGGCCGATGAGCCTCCCGCGGATGGCGAGGTTGGCATACCAGACCTCTTGGCCCGAGGCTGCTAGACCGGCGGCAACAAGATCCGCCCAGCCCCGCACACGGTCTCCTGGCAGGTCGTCCCCGACACCCTCAGTGAAGCTGTCTCCGATTGCTACGTAATGCATGAAGTAATTTTAGCGCCTTGCGCGGTCATTCCGCGCGCGAGCGCCCACGCGCCCTCGCCACCACGCGTCCGCGCTGCGAATCCCAGTAACGGTCCAGGATCGCACGCACCTCGTCCGCATCCTCATCAGCGGCGAATAGCGCAGTATCAGGCTCGAGCTTCATCCCGTCAGCGAGTTTCCCTGCGATCACAGGGTCGAACCCCATACGGTTCACAAATTCTGCGACAGCCGCGACGTCAGCCGGGTCGTCTCCAGCGACCGCGAGCGCCTTGCGCTCCGGGTCCCCCACTGGTCGCGCCTCGTGTTCAAGCGCATACACGCTCATATGGTTGAGCGTTTTGACCACCCGGGCGCCCTCGAGAAACGCCTGAAGGGTCTCACTGGTCGAGGTGGTGAGGTCGCTGAATTCCGCAATCGCGCCGTCGTACTCCCACCAATAGTTCATCGCATCAACCACTAGCGCGCCACGCAGGGACTCGACGGGCAACCGCCGGAACTTGCCCAGGGGAATCGCGAGCACAACAAGTTCCGCGGCCGATGCCTCGGCGACAGTGACGGCGCGCGCACCGGGCGCCTCAGCGTCAACGAGAGTAGCGATCGCCTCGGGAGGGCGCGATGACGCGATGCCGACGCTGTATCCAGCCCCCAGCGCGAGGCGCGCGACAGCCAGTCCTACCCGACCCGCACCGATGATGGCGACGCTTTGCATAACCCTGCCCGGGCCTAGTTCAGCGTGTCGCTAAGAAATGCGGCGAGGTCCTGGCATTCGACACCGGACACACTGTGACCCATTCCCGCGTACACCCGTGACTCCACCTCGGTGTTCGCCTCGAACCAGATCGCTGCGTCCGCTGCAAACTGCTGAGGGATGACTGGGTCAGCGTCCCCCCTGCCGTAGAACAGGTGAGGGCGCGCCTGGGCGACCTCAGCATCGGCCGCTTGAGCCGCCCTCGCCACGTAGCCGCTGAGAACGACCGTCGCGGCGACGCCAGCGGGACGACTACGAAGAAGCTGGGAGGCCATCAGTCCCCCCTGCGAGAATCCGACAGGAACGATGAGTGTTCCCTCCGGAAGCTGCGAGTCGACCCACGCCCAGATCACGTCAGTGGCCGTCAGGATCTGGGCATCGGGAGAGAACTCCGTCTCGAGCTCGTACCACGAGTACCCAGAGCTCGGGTGGCGTAGCGGGGCGCGCAACGACACCCACGGCATGCCGGCCGGGAGGAACTCCGCCAGCGAGGGGAGGTCACGCTCGTCGGAGCCATAACCATGCAGAAACACCGCCACTGTCGACGGCGTAGAGGGCGTGGATGTGTCAGCGGAAGTCCGTAGCGCGGCACCCCCTACTGGGGCATCGGCGGAGTGGGTGGCAAAGAGCTCAGTCATATCAACCACCCTAGGTCACGAGTCTGGACCTCAACACTGCCGCGCGCAGCATACGGCAACGCCCCCGCTGCCCAGGCGGGTGCCGGGCAACGGGGGCGTCAATGAATATGGGTCCCGGGGGAACTACTCGTTCGCCTCGTTGTACTTTTCAGCGACAGCGTCCTTGGCGTCCTCGACCTTATTCTTCGCGGATGCCTTCTGCTGATCTAACTTGCCGTCGGCCTCGGTCTGCTCGTCGTTCGTCGCTGAACCGAACGCCTCCTTGGCCTTACCCTTCGCATCCTGTGCGGCGTTGCCCATCTTGTCTCCGAGTCCCATCATTACCACCTTCGTTAGCCTCAGTAGTGATCCCCAGCGACGCCATATTAAGCACGCTCCGGCGCGGATCACGCGTCAACTCGAACAGTTTTGCGGACAGCGGACGAAGGGAATATTCACGCACGTCACTAGCGTTGGTTTCTGGCGCATTCGCGGCCCTCACCCCCCTCGACCCGCGGACCCGCGATGTTCGCACCGCGTGACAGAATTGAAGATCTCCCCACGAACCCTCGCGGAGACTTCGCGGGCAGGGCTCGCCGTGGGCACTACCTCCGAGCGGATATGGAGCCGATCACATGAACTCCGCACCTACAGATGCGTTCAATCTTCCCCCACGCCTTGCCGCCAAGGCCGACTCACGCCTGATTGATGACGACGAACAGCACTTCGCCGCCCTCGCCTCTCGCCTCGAGTCCCAAATCGTAGATCTCACTGAGCGCTTAGATACCGAGCGCAAAGCCCCCGGTGCGGCAGGAGAGGCCGCGCTTAACCGTGACCTCGAGGTGCATCGCCTCACCAAGCGACTGCGGGTGTTGCGCCGCTACGGCATCGACCTGTGCCTGGGACGCATGGTGCTCGATCACGACGGGACAGGAGCCGAGCCGGTGTATATCGGCCGCGTGGGGCTCACCGACGGCGACGGCAACCACCTTCTGATCGACTGGCGCGCACCCGCCGCGGAACCCTTCTTCGGTGCCACCCACGCGAACCCCATGGGGCTCGCGAGTCGGCGCCGCTACCACTGGTCCCGCAGCCAGGTCACGGATTATTGGGACGAGGTTTTCACCGCGACTGAGGCGGAAAGCAATGCCGCTCTCGACAACGAGTCTTCCTTTGTGGCCAGCCTGGGAAACAGTCGCTCTGCACGCATGCGCGACGTCCTCGCGACCATTCAGACTGACCAGGACGCGATCATCCGTGCCCCCTCGCGCGGTGCGCTGGTGGTGGACGGTGGTCCCGGAACGGGCAAGACCGTGGTGGCACTTCACCGCGCTGCGTATCTGCTGTACTCGGAGCCGCACCTGGGAGACCGGCGCGGCGGGGTGCTGTTTGTGGGCCCGCACGACCCGTACCTCGCTTATGTGGCCGATGTACTCCCGTCGCTTGGTGAGGACGGCGTCAAGACCTGCACCGTGCGCGGGTTGCTCCCCGAGGGCGCCCGCGCAGGCGAGGAGTCCGATCCCGGCGTCGCTGCGCTGAAGTCATCGGCCTCCATGGGGCGCGCGATCGACGCTGCGGTGGCCATGTACGAGGAGGCTCCCACAGACGGCATGATCGTTGGAACCACCTGGTCGGAGGTGTGGGTCAGCGCAAGGGATTGGCACGAGGCCTTTGACGCGATAGAGCCCAGCACCCCTCACAACGAGGCCCGCGATCAGGTGTGGGAAGCGCTCGTCAACGTCATTTGGGACAAGCGCGAGGACCTGCCGGGCGAGGGCGAGGCGGACGAGGACCCCGCAGAGGTGGCCGCCGGTCTATCACAGTTGCGCCGCACCCTGGCGAACGAGCTCGACCTGACCGCCGCCTTCAACAGCGCATGGCCACTACTGGAGGCCGAGGACGTGGTGTCCGATCTGTGGTCCGTTCCCCCCTACCTCAAGTTGTGCGCGCCGTGGCTCAGCGACGACGATGTGCTGGCCCTACAACGCGCCGATGCGCAGGCCTGGACGCAGTCCGACCTCCCCTTGCTGGACGCGGCTAGGCACCGGCTAGGCGACGCCAAGGCCTCGAGTAGGCGGCGGCGTCAGGCATCTGCAGACGCGAAGGACCGCGAGTTCATGTCGATGGTCATCGACGAGGCAAGCACCGCTGACAAGGACTTCGAGGCAGCGGTGGGCATGCTCACCGGCGTCGATGCGGAGAACACCCTGGCGCGAGACACCCAGGGACCAGTGACCCGGGCAGACCGGCTCGCGGGCCCGTTCTCTCACATCATTGTGGACGAGGCACAGGAACTCACCGACGCTCAGTGGCAGATGCTGCTGCGACGCTGCCCGTCAAAGAGCTTCACGATTGTGGGCGACCGCGCACAGGCTCGCCACGGATTCACTCAGACCTGGCAGGACCGCCTGGCCGAGGTGGGCATCAACGAGGCTCGCATCGCGTCCCTGAGCGTCAACTACCGCACTCCTGAGGAGGTCATGGCCGTAGCGGAGCCGGTGATCAGAGCGGCTATCCCCGACGCGAACGTGCCAGTGTCCGTGAGGTCCAGTGGCATCCCCGTCAAGCACGGAGCAGTCGCGGATCTTCAGGCGTTGCTCGACACGTGGCTAGAGAGCCACGGCGACGGCACCGCGTGCGTCATTGGAGAACCCGCCTTCGTGCCCACGGACCGAGTGCGCTCGCTTACCCCTGCGCTGGCTAAGGGACTTGAATTCGACTTGGTCATTCTGGTGGATCCAGACTCCTTGGGCGACGGGATCGAGGGCGCCGTGGACCGCTACGTCGCCATGACTCGCGCCACACAGACACTCGTCATCCTGACCCGCTAGCTCGCCACAAGGGTGACCGTTACCGACAAAGCGGTGGGAGCCGGATGACGGCAAGCCAGAACCGAATGCTGGTAGGGCATCAGCTCTCTCGCCGTACTTGGGACGACAATCGACGTCCATTTCGGTGTTCCTATTGAGCGACGAACCAGCGTCTAATAGGATCCGGCTCTAGACTCCCCGGTCATCTCCACCATGTCGATCGATATTCATGAATCAACAAAACACTGAACCATGATCACTGGGTGTGTGCGCCAGTTAGGCCCGTAGCACCTTCTCCAGCGCTTTGCCCTTGGCGAGTTCGTCGACCAGCTTGTCCAGGTAGCGGATCTTCTGCATCAGCGGGTCCTCGATCTCCTCCACCCGCACGCCGCACACTACGCCGGTGATCAGCGCCGACTTGGTGTTCAGCCTCGCTTCGGCAAAGAAGTCCGCGAACGTAGTGCCCTGCTCAATGTGGTCGGCCAGCGCGGCAGAGTCGAACCCCGTGAGCCAGCGGATCACCTGGTCCAGATCGTCGCGCGAGCGGCCCTTCTTCTCGACTTTCGTCACATACAGCGGGTAGACGGTCGCGAAGGGCATCGTGAAGATTCGGTGCATGCCGTCTAGCCTATGCTTGCAGCCCAGCACCTGCAGAAACGACGAGAGCCGCCCCGAAGGGCGGCTCTCGTTTTGTTGGTGGAGCTGAGGGGACTCGAACCCCTGACCCCCTGCATGCCATGCAGGTGCGCTACCAGCTGCGCCACAGCCCCGCGGTCTTGCGACCCGAACACTCCGAAGAGCGACTGCCATAGTACCCAATGCGGAGCTAACTTTCCTAATCGAAGCGCAACCTCTCGCCGCTACGGCACGCGCACGGCCTCGACGTTGTGCTCCTTCTCAAGATTGCGGTCCCGGAACCCGAACAACACAATGACTGCGGCACTCAGCGCGAGCACCGTGGCGCTGATCCCCAACCAGCCCACCCCCGAGTCGAATGCCTGTCGCGCAGCATCCATCAGCGGCTCGGCGGTGCTAGAAGGCACTTGCTGAGACACCGCCGCAGCGCCACCGATCGTCTCCCCTGCTATTTCAGCCTGCTGCGAGGTGAGACCGGCCGGAAGCTGAATGTTGGCGCGGTAGAGGGCAGTGATCATGGTGCCCAGCGTCGCGGTGCCCACCACGGCGCCCAGTTCGTACGCCGTCTCAGAAATGGCCGATGCCGCGCCGGCCTTTTCTGGGGGCACAGAGCCGATGATGGTGTCGTTGGAAAGCGTCTGCGACATACCAACGCCGATCTCGATGAACCCGAACGCTAGCAGGATCGCGGGCACGCTGAAGTCCCCACGGAACACGATCACCCATCCGAAGCCAACCGCGAGCAGGGACAGCCCCAGGACCATGAGCCACTTGGGCGCGAAACGCTTACTCAGGCTCACCACGCCCACCCCGGCGATGGCCGACAGGACAGCACCCGGCAACAGCACTAGCCCGGCCGTCATGGGGCTGAGACCAAGCACCAGCTGCAGGTGCTGAGAGATGAAGAAGATGAACGCGATCAGGCTGACCACGGACAGGAAGTTCGCGAGCACTGAAGCGGTGAACGGCAACCGCTTAAACAGCCGGACATCGAGCAGCGGCACCTCAGCACGCAGCTGGCGCCTGATGAACCAAGCGACGATACCCGCTCCCGCCACACCAGCCGCGATAGGCCAAGGTGTCAGTCCGTCGTGGGCGAGCGTCTTCACCGACCACACCACCAGGAACATTCCGACAAAGGACAGCGCCACGCTCACAAAGTCGACAGGCCCAGGGTGAGGATCCTTCGACTCCGGCAGCAAGAATCGGTAGAGCACTACCAGGGGCAACAAAATAGGAACCGCAATGAAGAACACCGAACCCCAGTGGAAGTGTTCAAGGAGCACACCTCCCAGAATCGGTCCCAGGCTGGACCCCGCCGCGAATCCCGTCGCCCAGATGGCGATTGCTTTGCGCCGGCGCATGGGATCGATGAAGATATTGCGCAATAGCGACAGCGTGGCCGGCATCAGCATTGCACCGAACAAGCCAAGTGCGGCGCGAGCGGCCACCAGCTGATCCGGGCTCGTTGCGAACGCCGCCGCGGCGGACACAAGCGCGAAGCCAATCGCGCCGATGACCAGCATGCGGCGCCGCCCAAAGCGGTCACTCAGGCTGCCCATGGTGACCAAGAGCGCCGCAAGGACCAGCGCGTAGATATCCATGATCCACAGTTGCATCGAGGCGCTAGGCGCTAGGTCTTCCGTGATGAGCGGCAACGCGAAACTGAGGACGGTGTTGTCGACGGAAATCAGCAGCACCGGGAGCATAAGGACTGCCAGAGCCGCCCATTGCCTGCGGTGAGACATATCGGCAGCGGAGGCCGGCTTGATAAAGATGGTCATGGGGGAATTCCTTTAGATGAATCGAGCCACCGCGGAACACAATCGCGCATCGGTGACAAAAACTGTGAAGTGGGGGCAGCGGCCCTAAACAGACTCTCGCGAGACGAGGCTCGCCACAAGATCAGCTCGAGACTGCTCCGGCACACGTTGGCCAAGTAACGCGCTCAGGAACAGCCCGTCGCCCACCAGGCGGATCAGCAGCGCTCGTTGGTTGGCATCGGGTCCGTCAAATTCCTGGGTAAGGCGCTCGTCCACGTGCGCAATGAAGTCCTCGTGACCGCTGTCCCCCACCTCGCCAGCGGCGCGCAGCGCCTGCATGGTGGTGAAGAGTACGAACACCTCGTTCATTTCTTCTGACTTGGGCGTGGACGCCGTCAGCCACGCGTCCACCGCCGAACCGTTCTCACAGAGTTCGTCGAACCAAGCGATCGATTTGGCTCCCAGCCACTTCACCAGCCCGTGAAGCAGCGCAACCCGCGTGGGGAAGTGGTGGAGCAACCCGCCTTTGGACACTCCTGCGGCGCGCACCACAGCGTCGAGGGAGGGCACGGCGCTGCCCGCGAGGGTCAGGGCGTAGGTCGCCTCGATAATCGAGGTCCGGGTGTCTGTCGTCATGCCGCCACCGTACAGTCCGTCTAGACGGTCGGTCAAGTGGGGCGCGAAAAAAGCACGCCTTCCACACCGCCCCCGCTGTCGGGAAAAGTGGGTGCTACTCAGCGCCGATGTTGAGCCGGTCGAGCGACCAGCCGCCGCCCTCAGGCTGCACTAGGCGGGACCACGCTGCGTTTTCGAGGTTGCCCACGCGACGCCCAGCTACTTCCAGCCCCAGCAGGTGAAGGACCGCCATCCGCCCGGCGCTGCCGTGAGTCACGATCACCAGGTCGTCAGGAGCCTTGACTGCCCATTCCTCGATCGCCTCAACCATGCGTGCGCCCACTGAGGCGTGGTTCTCGTAGCCTGCGTACTCGGGCTCTCGGCCCTCCCGCCACTCCTTGTGTTGAAGGGGTGAGTACTCTTCTCGCTCATCGGAGGACAAGCCCTCCCACGGACCGTAGTCACGCTCGGCGAGACGTTGATCCGTGTGGATCTCAATCCCCCACTGCTCGGCGACGATATGCGCGGTATCGCTGGCACGATCGAGCGGAGAGCTGGCGACAACGACGCCAGGCCGTATGACAGAGCGCAGCGACTGGGCGGCACGGCGCGCTTGTGCACGACCCGTCTCGTTCAGCTGCGTGTTCGAAGAGCCCTGAAGCCGGCCCTCTACGTTCCAGTCGGTCTGTCCGTGGCGGACTAGGTAGACGCGGGTCATGATTCCGATGCGATGGGCAACGGCACGACCGGGCAGTCCTTCCAGAGGCGCTCAAGCTCGTAATAGCCGCGGTCGTCGTCGTGCATCACGTGCACAATCACGTCGTTGAAGTCGAGCAGTGCCCAGCGGCCCTCGCGGACGCCTTCACGGCGCACTGCGTCATGCCCCAAGGCGCGCATCGAGTCTTCGATGCCCTCAGCGATGGCGGCGACGTGGCGCTCGTTCGTCCCCGATGCAATGAGGAAAACATCGGCTAGCGGCATCCTAGAACTCACGTCGAGCGCGACGATGTTCTCTGCTTTTTTGTCGTCGGCCGCCGTAGCGGCCAGTGTGGTGAGCTCAATAGCCCTATCGGTCGCGGTCATGATCCAAACCCTGCCAGATTCCATACAAGCACGCCAAGGACAAAGGCAATCGCACCTAGAACTGCGATATGAGCCCAACGGAAGTGGCGTGCACCACCCGCGGGATGAAGCTCTGGAACCTTGCGTCGTGCGACTTCGATGCTGCCGGTCGTCAGACCTGGCTCTGCATTTGTGTAAATTTCGGGCGAGAATGGCGCCGGGTGGTCCGGGTTGGCCACGGGGGCCAGTTTGGAGAAATCTGGCTGCGGGATGGCCGTCGATGGTGCGTCTGCGAGCTCGCGCCCCGACGTTTGAGTCCCGTGAAGCGGGTGCGAATCCCAGATCGAAGGCTCGACGGCAGGGACCGGACCCACGGCGGGTTCGATCGGCACATCCGAGTCACTGCTCTGTTCGACCTGCGCGGTGTCACCCGTCTGAGTCGAGAAAGCGTCGTCGCCCAAGGGTCGTGATGGCGTCAATTCAAACGGAGGCTCTTCATCAGCGACCGGCTCTTGCCACGCCTCCTGGTGGGGCGCGGCGTGGTCGATATCTGCCTCGCCTGCAGCCGCCCGCTCCGCGTGCGCTTCTTCGCCGAATGAACCCGCGGTGGGCTCACTCCACGGTGATTCCTGTGGCGTCTCGTGGCTGCTGGATTCGTCTGCGTTGGCGACCGACTCGTCGGGCACCGCCTTCAAACTGGTGGAGGTTCCTTCGATGCTCGCTATCGCAGCGGCGGTGAGGCGACGAATCTCGTCCACCGGATCCGGGAAGTCTTCGTCAACGTCTGAGACATCCTGGGCCCGGTACGAAACATCTCGATTGGGGCTTGCGAGTGCCGCATCGTTGAACCCGTTGGCTTCTCCGCGCTGCCTGGCTGCGATTGCGCGCGCCTGCAGAGAGTCAGGGGGGAACATACCGCGGAACGCAGCGGGGATGCCGTCGTACAGGTCTTCCTCGGACTCAACCCCCTCAGCAACGAGCTCGATCTCAGCCTCGGGTTGCTCCGCGTGGCCGACTGCCGGAGTGTCGTCTTCAGCTTCGGGGTCCGCAAGCTGTTCGTCCGCTGCTGACTCGTCAATAGTCGTCTCTGACGGGCCAGAGCCCTCGAAAGTTTCTGAATGGTCGAAGCTCGTCGCGCCATCGGAGCCGTCGTGGACGTCCGCCTCCGTGTGCTCTGACGCCGAATCTGTCCCGTGCTCGGTGGCTACAGGCGCTTGAGGCTCAGGTGCAGGTGCAGCTTCAGGCTCGGGCTCGGGCTCGGGCTCGGGCTCGGGCTCAGGCTCAGGCTCAGGCTCAGGCTCAGGCTCAGGCTCAGGTGCCGGTGCCGGTGCCGCTTCAGGCTCGGGCACAACCTCAGGCTCAGGCTCGGGCGCAACCTCGGGCTGGTGAACTTCGGCGTGGTACTCGCCGGGGGCCTCATCGTCCGCCTTGTGCATCAGCGGGAACGCACTGGTGCGCACCGGACGTGGGGCTTCACGGTCGGCCTCAGGAACAGCGGCGTCCGATGAGTCTTCACCGGAAGCGCTACCAGACTGGGCCAGGGCGGCGGTGGCCTCTTCGGCGGCCTGGCGTGCCTTTTCCTTAGCGATCTGCTCCTGCTCCGCGATCACCGCGGGAGTCATCGCAGGCAGCTGACCGGTGGCGATCATCTCTTCTTCTGCGGTCCACACTTCCATCGGACGCTGAGAACGCTCAAGTCGACGCCGGTCACGGCGGGACAGACCCTGAGTGGTGGTGTCAGCTTCGACAAAGTCAATCTCGCTGGACTCCACGAGGTCCGCCGCGTTGGGAGCAACTCCGGCGGCGCGCGCCTCAAGAACACGCCGCTCGCGCCGCGAGAGGGGCTTCCCCTTCTCAGTCATCAAGTCCTCCGAGGTAAAGCTCGTGCTTTGCAATGTGGTCAGCTACCAGGTCAGGAACCAGATACCGGATCGGGGCGCCTTCACGTACCCGATAACGGATATCAGTCGAGGATATAGCCAGCGAGGGCACTTCCACGAACTTGTAGGTGTCTTTCACCTGGGGAAACGAATGGCCGGCGCGAGTCACTCCAACGAATTGCGCAAGTTGTCCCAATTGCTCCGCGTCCTTCCACTCCGACAGCCGGGCGAGAGAATCCGCCCCGGTGATGAAGAAGAAGTCGGCATTGGGATACTGCGCATACAGATCGCGCAACGTGTCCACCGTGTAGGTCACCCCGCCGCGATCGGTGTCGACGGTAGAAACCGAGAACCTCGCGTCGTTGCGCACGGCCTTCTCGCACATCGCAATACGGTCGCTATCTGACGCTGTGACCGCATCACGCTTGAACGGTTGAGCCGCAGTAGGCACAATCAGAACTTGCTGCAGGCGCAACACAGAGCAGACTTCTGACGCGGCGGCCAGATGCCCATGGTGAATCGGATCGAATGTCCCGCCCAGGACTCCGATCCGTGCGCGTGACGCAGTCACGTCAGTGACGAGTGCCAACGCTCCGGAATGCGAAGGTGATGAACAACAACGACATCAGTCCTGCAAATGCGAGTAGGCCGATGGCCGGTGCGGGAATGGGAAGTTCATTCACGACGTGCTCAGTAGAAGCTAAAATTTGGGTAATCACGGTGACTCCAATCACGGTCTGCATCGATTATTCCACGTACGGAGGCGCAACGGCTCCCGACGCCTCGCGTCTGGGGACAATTGGCCAGGTTTGCGCTACGGACGGATGTGACCGTCTCCATAGACCACCCAGGTAGTAGTGGTGAGTTCGCCCAGGCCCATCGGGCCACGCGCGTGCAGCTTCTGAGTAGAAATGCCTATCTCGGCGCCAAGACCGAACTCCGCGCCATCGGTGAAACGAGTCGACGCATTGACCATGATCGCGGCGGTGTCGAGGTTGGCCACGAACCTGTCTGCAGAGCCAATATCGTCCGTCACAATCGACTCCGTGTGGCCTGTGGAATAGCGGCTGATGTGATCGATGGCGTCCTCAAGGCTGTCGACCACGCACACTGCGATATCTAGTGAGAGGTACTCGGTGGACCAATCATCTTCCGTGGCGGGCACCGTGGGAACGCCCTCGGGGGCAAGCGCTGCCGCGGCCGCATCGGCGTGCAGCACCACATTCTCGGCGTGAAGCGCGGCGAGCACTGCTGGCAACACCCGCGCTGCCGCGTCGCGATGCACCACGAGAGTCTCGGCCGCATTGCACACCCCAACGCGCTGGGCCTTGGAGTTCACCACGATGTCTACGGCGCGCTGCACAGGAGCGCTGGCGTCCAGGTAGACATGGCAGTTGCCCTCTCCGGTCTCGATTGCCGGCACCGTCGAGTCGCTCACCACCGCCTGAATCAGCGCGCGACCACCGCGTGGCACCAGCACATCCACAAGCCCCCGAGCGTTCATCAACACCCGGGCACCTTCGCGACCGTACGCGTCAATCGACTGCACGGCGTCACGCGGTAACCCGGCGCCCTCAAGGGCTTCCTGAAGCACCGACACGATCACTTCGTTAGACGATGCCGCGGCCGACCCTCCGCGCAAGACGGCGGCGTTTCCGGACTTCAGAGCAAGGCCTGCAGCATCCACGGTGACGTTGGGCCGAGCCTCGTAGATCATGCCCACGACGCCCATGGGGACGGCCTTCTGAATGAGACGAAGCCCATTGGGAAGCGTCGAGCCGCGCTTCACCTCACCCACGGGGTCCGGCAGGGTCGCCAAGAAACGCAGCGCCTGGGAGATCGATCTAATGCGTTCGTCCGTAAGAGTGAGACGGTCAAGCAGCCCGGGCTTCATATCGTTCGCGCGCCCCCGGTCAAGGTCTTCACCGTTCGCCGCAAGAATGCGAGGCGCCTGGGCCACCAGGGCATCAGCCATCGCAAGCAAAGCGGCGTCCTTGGTGGCGCGCGTCGCGGTCGCTAGGGCACGGGAGGCATGTTTGGCGCGGCGGCACGCGTCGAGCACTGCAGTTTCGACGTCGGTGGGGTTCAAGGCGGTGTCGGTCATGGCCCCAGATTACGCGTGTTGTGCACGGACATCCAAGAGCCGCCGGGTTCTCGGTGGCCCCAGTGTGCCGACGGAGGTCTGGGCTACACGACGATCAGGTCGTCGATGTGTACCAGGGCGTGCGCAAAATGAGGGCCGAGCCTGTCGCGCAGTTGATCAGTACTGAGTCCGAGCATGGCGGGCACCTCATGCGCCGCAAAACTGGCCAGTCCGCGAGCCACCACCGTGCCGTCTGGCGCGACGAGCTCAATCGGGTCGCCCGCATCGAACTCGCCGCGGACCGCGTTCACTCCCGCGGCCAACAGCGACGCCTTGCGTGTCTGCAGGGCCCTGACCGCGCCCTGGTCGAGCACCAGCTGCCCCGACGTCTTGGCCGCGTGCGCCAACCAGGCAAGGCGGGAGCCGTTGTGCTTGCCAGTGGGCAGGAAGACGGTGCCGACGTCCGCGCCCGCAAGCGCGTCCTGAGCCGATGCGGCCGCCGTGAGCACTACGGGGATACCGGAAGACGTTGCCATGGCAGCGGCTTCGAGCTTGGTCAGCATGCCACCAGTGCCGATGGCCGACCCGCGCTTAGAAATGTCGATGCCCGCCAGCTCAGCCATCGAGGAAACCACCGACAGGCGCCTGGCACCAGGCGTGCCTGGAGCGGCGGTGTAGAGTCCGTCCACGTCGGTCAGCAGCACCACCGCATCTGCGTGCACCACCGTCGCGACAAGAGCGGCGAGTCGGTCGTTGTCGCCAAAGCGGATCTCGTCCGTAGCGACCGTGTCGTTCTCATTCACAATGGGCACGATGCCAAGGTCGAGCAGGCGGTGGAGCGCACGCTGCGCGTTCCCGTAGTGCGCGCGCCTGACCATGTCGTCTGCCGTGAGCAGCACCTGGCCCACGTGTAGCCCGTGTCGGGCGAAGGCCGCTGAGTACGCCGCGATGAGGATTCCCTGTCCCACCGATGCGGTCGCCTGCTGCATGTCCAGATCGCGGGGGCGCTCTGGTAGCCCGAGCGGCACGATGCCCGCCGCAATGGAGCCAGAGGTCACGAGCACCACCTCCCGGCCCTCCCTGCGGACCGCTGCCAGCACATCGGCGAGCTGGCCCAGGGCCAAGTGGTCGAGCTGTCCATGCTCGCTTGTGAGCGACGACGAACCGATCTTGACCACCACACGATGTGCTGCGGCAATCTCCGCGCGTACGGCAATATGGGCGGCTGAAGGCACTGTTCCTCCTGGAAATGTCTCTTACGGCACGCTAAAGCGAGGCTATTCTTCGCTCTTCGGGTCAGTCCAGTGTCCCGCATCGCGCTCGGTCCACAGTTCCTTGCGAGCGGCGGTCTTGGCGTCCATCCGCTCCTTGTGGTCCTCGCGCTTCTCCGCACGCGTGGCTCGACCGCCACGGTCGTGCTCCTCGACACGGAGGTCAGTGCCGCGCTGTCCGAGGTGCTCGGCGCCGGTGAGCATGGTGGGCTCCCAGTCGAACATGATGCCACCCTCGCGGGAACCCACCACTACCTCGGAACCAGGCACTGCGCCAGCCTTGAATAGTTCGGTTTCAACTCCGGCACGGTTGAGTCGATCAGCCAAGTAGCCCACGGCCTCGTCGTTAGAGAAGTCGGTCTGCTTGACCCAGCGCTCAATGCGCGTGCCCTGCACCTGGTAGTAGTCCTCCGCACCGTCGCGCACGTGCGTGACGGTGAATCCGCTCTCGTCCACGGCCCTGGGACGGATAACCATCGGCGCCTTCTCGAGTTCCGGAAGTTTCGCGCGTTCCTCAGCGACCATCGCGGCAAGGGCGTAGCCCAGCTCACGCAGGCCTTCGTGGCTCACAGCACTCACTTCGAAGATCGGCATTCCGAGCGCCTCAAGATCGGGGCGGACCATAGCGGCCAGCTCCCGGCCATCGGGGATGTCGATCTTGTTGAGAATGATGATCTGGGGGCGCTCTGAGAGCGGCACCCCGGAGATCGCGTCGTCGCCCGTGTACGCCGCGAGCTCGGCGGCAATGATATTGAGGTCACGAAGCGGGTCGCGGTCGGACTCAAGAGTTGCGGTGTCGAGAACGTGGGCAATCACGGAGCAACGCTCGATGTGGCGCAAGAACGCGTGTCCTAGGCCCTTACCCTCCGATGCACCCTCGATCAGACCGGGCACGTCAGCGATCGTGTACCGCGATCCACCTGCCTGGACCACGCCGAGGTTCGGTACGAGCGTCGTGAAGGGGTAATCAGCGATCTTGGGACGGACCTTCGACATTGCCGCGATAAGAGAGGACTTGCCTGCACTCGGGAATCCCACGAGCGCTACGTCCGCGATCGACTTGAGTTCGAGCACCACGGTGGCCTCGTTGCCGGGCTCACCCATCAGGGCAAAGCCAGGCGCCTTTCGCTTGCTCGAGGCGAGCGCTGCGTTGCCGAGTCCTCCGCGACCGCCAGCAGCAATCACGTATTCGGCGCCTTCGCCCACAAGGTCCGTCAGGAAGGTGCCGTCGTGCGCCTTGACGATGGTGCCGTTAGGCACGGCCAGGACGAGGTCGTCCGCCGCAGCGCCGTCACGGTCATCGCCGGCGCCCTGCTTGCCGTTGGCCGCAACCCGGTGGGGGGCGTGGTGGTAGTCGAGCAGTGTGGTCATCTGCGCGCTCACGCGCAAGATGATCGAACCGCCGCGGCCACCGTTGCCGCCATCGGGCCCGCCGAGGGGCTTGAACTTTTCACGGTGCACGGAAGCGATGCCGTGGCCGCCGTTCCCGCCGGTGGCATGCAATACCACCCGGTCTACGAACGATGCCATGTGTCTCGCCTCTCAATCGCCGCGCTGTTGTTTACGTGCACGGCTCTATATCCACGCCGTGGCGGCATGGTTCCTAGCCTAGATACACGTCAGGGGCGCTGCCATCCGGCGCGCCCCTGACGTGAGAAAAGTTGTAGTGCTTGCGGTTAGACCGCTGCCACCACGTCTACGACCTTGCGGCCACGACGGTTGGTGAACTGCACCGAACCGGCAGCGAGGGCGAACAGAGTGTCGTCCTTGCCGCGTCCAACGTTGTTACCGGGGTGATGGTGTGTGCCACGCTGACGAAGGATGATCTCGCCTGCGTTAACAACCTCGCCGCCGAAGCGCTTGACGCCCAAGTACTGAGCGTTCGAGTCACGACCGTTGCGCGAGGAACTCGCGCCCTTTTTGTGTGCCATGAGTTATTCCTCGCCTTACTTAATGCCGGTAACCTTCAGGCGCGTGAGCTCCTGACGGTGGCCGATGCGCTTGCGGTAGCCGGTCTTGTTCTTGTACTTCAGGATGTCAATCTTCGGTCCGCGCTCGTTGCGAACGACCTCAGCAGTGACCTTAATCTTCGCCAGTGACTCGGCGTCCGTGGTGACGGCTTCGCCGTCGACAAGAAGCAGAGCAGGAAGCTCAACCTTGTCACCCTCGGAAGCCTTGATGATGCGGTTCATCACCACAATGTCGCCAACGGAAACCTTCTCCTGGCGGCCACCGGCCTTAACAATCGCGTAAACCATTATTAGTCCTCTAAGTCTGTCTCTTGTTTCCCTACCGCTGCCGCTCCTGTGTTCCCATAGAGGGCGCAGGCAGGGTTGGGCGCTCGCGCGCCGACTGTCAAAGATACCGCCTTGCATGCCTCCCGGTCAAATGGGCGCGGCATGCAGTGCGCTACTCCTTGGCTGCCGACTCGTCTGCTTCGTTAAACGACTCGACGGCAGGCGCCGGCGTGTCAATTGTCTCATTGTTCTCGGAGCCTTCGGCAAACACCGTCGGTTCCGCAGTCTGGTCGCTCTGCGGAGCAGTTTCAGCCACCACTGTAGCGGTGACGGCGTCCCCGTCTTCGTCCACGTGGTGTGCCTTCTCAGCAGCAGCTGCGATGGAAGCCAACGTCGCCTTGACAGCGGCGCGCGCTTCTTCGCGGTCATCAAGTGAGTGCGTCTCACCTAGGAACTCTTCGTCGGCCTTTGCTTGCGCCGAATCATGGCCCTTGTTGCCGGAGTTGTTGTTACCACCGGAACCATTGCCATTTCCGGAGTTACTTGCGCCCCCGGAGTTGCTACCTGAGCTATTGCCGCCGCGTCCGCGACGTCCGCCGCGCTCGGGCTGCTTCTCGCTCGCCTCGGGTACGGGCTCGCCCTGAACCAAGAAGCCGCGTCCCTTGCAGGACTCGCACGTTTCGGAGAACGCCTCAACGAGGCCCTGTCCCACGCGCTTACGCGTCATCTGTACGAGTCCGAGCGACGTGACCTCTGCTACCTGGTGCTTGGTGCGGTCGCGCCCCAGGCACTCGATCAGTCGGCGCAGCACACGATCACGGTTGGCTTCAAGCAACATGTCGACAAAGTCGATCACAATAATGCCACCGATGTCGCGCAGTCGCAGCTGGCGCACGATTTCTTCCGCGGCCTCAAGGTTGTTGAGCGTCATCGTCTCTTCGAGCGTGCCGCCCTTACCGACAAACTTGCCGGTATTGACGTCGACCACTGTCATGGCCTCGGTGCGGTCGATCACGAGCGAGCCACCAGAGGGCAACCAGACCTTGCGGTCCATTCCCTTGGAGAGCTGCTCGTCGATCCGCGACTCGGAGAATACATCCTTGTCGCCGATGAACTTGTGTAGACGGTCCATCAGGTCGGGTGCCACAGATCCCACATACGCGCTCAACGAGTTCCAGGTGTCATCACCCTGAATCGTGAGCGAGTCGAAGTCCTCGTTGAAGATGTCGCGCACCACGCGGATGGCCATGTCGGGCTCCCCGCGAAGGAGCTGCGGTGCCTTGCCGGTTGCAGCCTCCTTCTCGATGGATTCCCACTGGCGCTTGAGTCGTTCGACGTCGGCCCGCAGTTCCTCTTCCGCGGCACCCTCTGCTGCGGTGCGCACGATCACGCCGGCATCAGCCGGAATGACCTCACGAAGCAACTTCTTGAGGCGCGCACGCTCGGTGTCGGGGAGCTTGCGGCTAATGCCGGTGACTCCGCCGCCGGGAACGTAAACGAGGAAGCGTCCGGCGAGCGAAATCTGGCTCGTGACACGGGCGCCCTTGTGTCCGATCGGGTCCTTAGTGACCTGCACCATGACGGTGTCGCCAGGCTTAAGTGCTAGCTCGATGCGACGCGGCTTGCCGTCGAGACCGGCCGCATCCCAGTTGACCTCACCGGCGTACAGCACGGCATTGCGACCGCGGCCTACGTCGATGAAGGCGGCTTCCATTCCGGGCAGAACGTTCTGTACGCGACCCAGGTAGACGTTGCCTGCCATGGCCTGCTGCGCCTGGTGCGACACGTAGTGCTCGACGAGCACGTCATCTTCCATGACTGCAATCTGAACGCGGTGGTCCTTTTCTCGCACCACCATCGAGCGCTTGACTGACTCGCGGCGGGCCAAGAACTCGGCCTCAGAGATTACCGGGCGGCGGCGCTGGCCGTCGCGGCTATCGCGGCGGCGCTGGCGCTTGGCCTGAAGTCGGGTAGACCCCTGGAGCTGGTCATCGCCGCCTCCTGAGCCGCCTGAGCCATCCGACCGCCCGGAGTTGCCGGAGTTGCCGGAGCCGCCCGAGCTGCCACCGGAACGCGATCCGCGTCCGCTGCGTGAACGGCGTCGCCGACGCGAACCGCCCTCGCCCGTCTCGTCGCCGGAGTTCTGGTTCGAGTTGGACCCGGAATCGGCGTTGTCGTCAGAACCGCCGTCGCCCGAGTTGTCGCTATCGCCGTTGTTGTCAGCGTCATCGTTGTTGGAGCCGGAATCCGAGTTGTCGCCGGAGTTACCGTCGCTCCTCTTCTTACCGCGACCACGGCCACCCCTACGGCGGCGACGTGGCGAGCCGTCCTCGCTGTCATCGGATCCGTCGCGCGGCCCGGAGAAGTCATTCTGGTTGGAGTCGCCTGAGTCGGAGCCAGAGTCGCTCGACTGCTGGTCCTGTGCGGTCATATCGCCGTTGTTCTCGCCCGACTTGGCGTTCCGAGGCTTAGCACCGTCATCGTCCGTCGCTGCGTTCTTCGGGCCCGACTTGCTACCGGCAGACTTACCAGCACCGGACTTACCGCCGCCAGACTTCCTCTTGGGTGCGCCGTCTGACTTAGCATCGGCGTCGCCGCTGGCCTTCTTGGCTGGCTTGTCGCTGGCCTCGGACACGGGCTTGCTCTTGGGTCCAGCATCGGCCGCCTTAGCGGACGACGAAGCGGGCGGGCCGGCTGGCGCCGATGCGCGCCGCGACTTCGCGGGCTCAGGCGCCTGAAAAACAAGTGCGCTAGCGGGTGCTGCAGGTGTGGTGTTGTCCTCGCTCAAAGCGGGTACCTCAGATCGAGACGACCCACACATCGCCTCGACATCGTTGTCGGTCATGGGTCACGCTCCGTGCCCACGGAAGTCTTCAGGTCGCGGCGACCAAA